>Ga0074195_1000877_pt1 | contig 50033 bp, 48 predicted proteins | sample EPASupsiteHSE623_FD_64525 | JGI IMG/M metagenome (GOLD analysis project Ga0074195, IMG submission 64525) | Bioremediated contaminated groundwater from EPA Superfund site, New Mexico - Sample HSE6-23 | ecosystem: Environmental > Aquatic > Deep subsurface > Groundwater > Contaminated ...
CCCCTTGCAGCTCATAATAGACCTTCCCGGCCACTTCCCTGGACATGTCTGCCAGGAGAATTTCCGAGCCCATGTTTTTTGCGCTCTCGGGCATGTACTGATAGACGTTATACTTGGTCGGCACCCTGCGCACTTCCGCCGCCCCCGTGTCGTTTGTCATCTTGCCGGCAGCGGTCTTGACTTCCAGCTTGCCGCCACCAGGCTGCGTGGCATCCTGCTGAACCGTTACACATCCCGCGCCGGCAAACAGCACCAGCCCCAGGCAACAGAGTATCGCCTCTCTCCTTCCCTTTTTCATCCCGTCCTCCCTGAACCGTGTATGCGCTCTTTCCCTAAAAAGCCATGTTTCCGTGCATCCCTGCGGCCATCGTATCACAATTGTTGCAATCGCGGAAAGCCGCGATTGCAATGGGTATTGCTTATCCAGTTCGTCACAATTCCAGTTTTTTCAGATACAGCGGCTCCGGTTTTTCCATTCGGACGGAGGCGGTATCCGCCAGCAACTCCTCGGCCAGTTGATTCCGCGGGATAATGGCCGTTGCCGAGGCGAGGAGCTTGGCGCTCCGGTTGTCGATGATCCTGGCGTTGATGACGATGCTGTCCTTGCTCGGAGTGTAGGTGCCGGTGAGCATGGCCCCGGCGGCCGCGCTCTGGCTGACCTCGGCGGGATTGCGGGAAAGGCCGAACTCGCCGCGCTTTTCCTGCAGCATGATCGCCTGGCTTTTCCGGATCTCCACCACCTCGTAGTGGTGCTGCTGCATCTCGCTCATCAACTGTTCCGCCACATACCGCCCAAAAGAGGAGGTGCGGGTCAGTTTTTTGAGCTCGACAAAGGTGCAGACCAGTACGCCCTGCTCCAGGCCGCCATTTTCCGGGTTGCCATTCGCCAGATTGCGGAACAGCTCGTTGGCCAACCCCTGTATCTCCGTGCGCAGGGCGGCTGCCTCGCTCACCGTGAGCACCGGGGTCGCGGCCGGAGCAACGGCCTCTGCCTTGGGCGTGCTGGCTTTTTCCTGGCTGAAGGGCCAGAAGGCTGCGGCCTGGGCTGGAAAAATCAGCAGGGCCAGGACGACCGTCATTGCCGGAAGAAACGAAGGGACAGGCCAGCGAGGGCATGATTTCCGTGGGAATTGCATATGTCGCCGTTCTCCTTTATTATGTGACGCCGGTAAACCGCCTCCGCACCGTGCGACGGCTTGGGCGGCAAAGAGTTCCCCGTTTGTCCTTAATCATCGGTTGGCCGGCGCATTGTCTTTAACAAAAAATGCTATGCAAATTGAGAGGATAGGTGTCTTGCGGAAGTCCGAAGCCCCCCCGCCCGAGGCCGTGAAGCGCTCCGGCAACAACATGTGGTATGAGTGTCGATAATGACAGCTATATCTTGCGAAAAACAACACCGTTCTCCGGCGTGGATTTTTTTCCGCCTTTCGCGCAAGGGGCTGAGGCCATGACCGAAACCGACAGTTGGCTGGAGGAAGAGCTGCTCATTGTCCGCCACTCCGGAGAGATCCCGGAAATCGCCTTCCACTCCTCCCTCTACTATCTCTGCGAAGACCCGGACGGGCCGCAACTCACCCTGGGCCAACCGGAGCTGAACCTCCTGCGCCGGCAGGTGGTGGCCCGTTACCGGGAGATCCTGCTCCGGGATCTCAACCCGGAAAACCGGGACGCCCGCATCTTCCGGGGGTTGAAACGGTGCATCTTCAATTGGGAGCGGCTGGGAAAATTCTGTACCCGGCAGGCCATGGAGGTCGAGGCGGCGTTGCGCCGGGAGATCGCCGAGGCCTTGCGCTGCTTCCTGCTCCAGGAAACGGAGGAGGTCCAGGCAGGGCTGCGGCAATCCTGCCTCAACTGCACCAGGGAGGAATTGGACGGTTTTGCCAGAGAGATAGGGGTGGGGCCGGAAGAGCTGCCGGAAGATATTGAGATGCTGTTCTGTCCGCAGAGCTAGGGGTTGTCCAGAAAAAATCTCCCCTCCCCTCGCGGGAGGGGGGGGTGGGGGAACTAGCGATGAAACCAAGACATCCCTTGCGCAACCGAGCCTCTGAACTGCGCAATACTCTGACCGACGCGGAACATCGCCTCTGGCACCATTTACGAAACAGCCGGATGGAAGGTGTGAAATTCCGTCGTCAACAGCCGATTGAAAACTATATCGTTGACTTCGTCTCATTTGACAAACGGCTCGTTATAGAGCTTGACGGAGGGCAGCATGCGGAGGCCGGACACAGCGACCGGCAAAGGGATGCCTGTCTTGCCACGAATGGATTCAGCGTCTTGCGATTCTGGAATAACGAAATCTTTGAAAATCTGGAAGGGGTGCTTGAGATTATCAGACAGCGGTGTCTTTGAGAGCGTTCCCCCACCCCCTGCCCCCCTCCCGCAAGGGGCGGGGGAACTTGCCGGACAAACTCTTAACTTGTGCGGATTTTTTTAAGCAACGAGGTGGTGGAGTAATTTTCCACCAACGGAATGGAGAGCACCCGGCCGCCAGCGGCCAGCACCTCCGGCGCGCCGACTATTCTTTCCACCGGCCAGTCGCCGCCCTTGACCAGCACCTCGGGCATCAGGGTGGTGATCAGCCTGTGCGGCGTTTCCTCGCCAAAGATCACCACATGGTCCACGCAGCCCAGGGCGGCCACAATCCTGGCCCGGCTCTGCTCGTGGTTCACCGGCCGATCATCCCCCTTGCCCAGGCTCCGCACCGAGGCGTCGCTGTTGACCCCCACCACCAGGCAATCGCCTTCCCTTCGGGCCTGCTCCAGATAGGTGACATGCCCCTGGTGCAGGATGTCGAAACAGCCGTTGGTGAAGACCACCTTGCGGCCCACCGCCCGATACCGGGCGGTCAGTTCGGCCAGCTCCCCGAGCTCGACGATCTTGTCCTCATCATTAAACCGGTACACCGCAGGCCCCACGGTGTTGAAGCGCTGCCGCAGCTCCTGCATCGCGGCCGGGTCGATCCCTACCCACGCCTCGCCCGGTTCCGATCCAGCCTCGGCCAGCACCGTGCCATCCGGCCCGACAACCAGGGAATGGCCGCCGAACTCGGTTTTTCCCGTTATCCCGCAACGGTTGCAGGCCACGACACAAACCTGGTTCTCAATGGCCCGCGCCATGACCAGGGTCCGCCACTGTTCCCGCCGGGCCTCTGGCCACTGGGCGCTTACCGCCAGCAGTCCCGCGCCCTTTCCGGCCTGGGATTTTGCCAGCTCGGGAAACCGGAGGTCGTAGCAGACCAACCCGGCCACCAAGCCAAGCCCGGTTGCCATTGGCTGGGGATTATCCCCTGGGGTGAAATACCGATCCTCGGCCATGGGGGCAAAGAGGTGCTGCTTGCGGATCGACCCGCAAACCCCGCTCGGCCCGACGATGTACAGGGTATTATAGATGACACTGCCCACCTCGGTGAGCACCTCCTCGGGCAGGGAGCCGGCCAGATGTATGGCGTACTGCCCGGCCAGCCGCTGCATCTCGTCCAGCATCTCCACGGTCTGCAGGGCAAAATGCTGGAGCCGCTCGTAGGCAAAGCCGCAGCTCCACAGCTCGGGCAAAACGATGATCCCGGGTCCGCTGGGGGCCAGACGGGCCAAGCCAGCCCGCACCGCGGCAAGATTCGCCTCCGGCTCGCCCAACTGGACGTCACACTGCACAAACCCGGCATGGTAGCGGGTGATGTCGATGATATTTTTCATGGGGTTAGAATGACCCGGTCCGTGGTTTTTGTCAATACACGGTTGGGCAGCCGGGGTGCTGTTTCATTCCCGACTCTTGCCTTGCCACAGGCCGAAACAATTCCCTCCCCCCTGGCGGGGGAGGGCTAGGGAGAGGGGGAAACAGCTATGCCCCCGGCAAATGGCCGGATCGTGACAAAAAATCTTGCCCATTCCACAAATCCATGGGCTATAAGAGAGAAACGAACACCACCCTCTGCAATTCAGCCCAAGGCAGACCCATGAACAATAACGATATCCTGCGCAGTCTCCGCTATGCCTTTGCCTGGAACGAGACGAAAATGCTCGCCATCTTCGGTCTGGCCGAGCACCGCGTCACCTCCGAGCAGATCAACGGGTGGCTGAAAAAAGAGGATGAGCCGGGATATCAGCCATGCAGCGACACCCTGTTGGCCATTTTCCTCAACGGCCTGATCAACGAGAAACGCGGCAAGAAGGAAGGTCCGCAATCCCCGCCGGAACAGCGTTTAACCAACAACATCATCCTGCGGAAACTGAAAATCGCCCTGAACCTGAAGGACGAAGGCATGCTTGCGATTCTGGCCCTGGCGGATGCACGCCTGAGCAAACACGAACTCAGCGCCTTTTTCCGCAGGCCGGACCACCCGCATTACCGCGAGTGCAAGGATCAGATCCTGCGCGGTTTTCTCAAGGGGGTGGGGCTCAAATACCGTGCGCCACTCGGTTAACACCGACGGCTGATTTTTTAAGCCATCACCATGCTTTTTCAGGTACACTTTTTATAGGTAGTCGGTAGGATAAAAACACCATAGAGTCTGCAGGGAGAACAGCCATGGACTTTGACGGCCTCGGCCATCTGATGAATGCCAGTGAAAAGCTGGAGATGGGTATTGCGGAACTGTACTCCCTTTTCGGGAAAGCACTGCCCGAGGACAGAGCCTTTTGGGAACAGCTCAGCTTTGAAGAAAAGAATCACGCGGACCTGATTGCCTCGATCCATGAGACTTTTATCCCCCTCGGTGAGGAGTTCCCCACCTCGATCCTGGCCTGGACCAGGATCGAGGTCGACAGGGCAAACCAGATTGTCACCGATTACCTTGCCGCCTTTGCCGAGGCCGCACCGGATCGCGAGAAAATCTTTAATGCCGCTCTTGATCTGGAACTTGCCGCAGGCGAGATCCATTTTCAGTGTTTTATGAAAAAAACCCCTGAAAACATACTGGAGGAGATGTTCCAGCAGCTCAACCAGGAGGACAAGGACCATAGCCAGCGAATCCACGCCTATATGCAACAGCATGGCATTGCAATAACCAAAAGAATGCTCTTTCCCCACGAACCCGAGGAGTGCCCGGACTAACCAGCCCCCCTTTTGCACCCTCGCCTAAAAGAAATTGGCCCAATTCCCTTGCTCGGGAAGCAATAGGGACGCAGGTAAGTTGTGCAAATTATTTATGAACGAAATAGGTGACGGAGCCCGGTTTCCATAAGCATACCCCCATCTTTCATCTCCCCGTTTTTCCGCAAATCCGCCATCATTTCCCCTCAAGTTTTCCTCCCTCCCTCCCGACAAGCACAACAGCACGGTTGCGCCTTCCGCCTGCCGTGCCACTTCGCAACCAACACCGGGAGCCTGCCAAATGAACATCCCAACCAATTCCATCCAGGGACCAGCCGCCTCCACCGATTACCAATCCCTGTATTCCGCCCGCTCCGGCAAGGCCACCTTCGAGCAGACCCTTGCCCAGACGCAGTCGTCCTCTTTCTCCCTGACCACGGCGGAAGGCGATCAGGTCACCCTTTCGGGCCTGAGCCGGAATTACCAGTACACCCAGGCAGTGGGCTGGTTCAATCCTGCATCCTCGGGGGTGAATTATGCCAGCAGCGCCACCTCCGCCGAAGCCATGGGCATCTCGGTGCAGGGCGACCTCAATGCACAGGAGCTTGCCGACATCACCCGGCTGGTGGGGGAGCTGACCTCCATTGCCTCTACCTTTTTTTCCGGCGGCCATGAGGAGGCCCTGACCAGGGCGATGGGTTTTGGCGAAATGTCCATGGGCTCGGTCTCCTCCTTTGCCGCTTCGTTCAGCAGACAAACCGTCACCCAGACCCGGATCGCCAGCTATCAGCCCCTGCCCGCCACGGCGGACCTCAGCGACCCGAATCTCAAGGAGCTCTACGATACCCTGACCGGCGCGGGGGAAGAGCGGGATTACGCCAAAATGCTTGAGGCCCGCTGGCAGCAGATCCTCAAGGCCCTGGATGAAATGAAAGCCAACGAGCTGGATGGCTTATTTGCCCGGAGGATGGAGCCCACGCCGGTGCCGACCGAAGCGGTGGCACCGGCGCCATCCGGGCCGCCCGAGGAGCGGGCCGCCCAACAGATGCTCTCCCGCATGGAACAGCTCCTCACCGACCACCCAAAACTGACCCCCTTTGCCAAAGCCCTGGCCACCACGGCCATGGAAAAAGCCGCCCGCCAGACCGAACAGCCCTTACCGGACACAGCCAAGGCGCTGGGCGAGCTGACAAACGGTTTCCTCAACCAACTGCACCAGCGGTTCCTGCCGTCGGAGTTGCCGGCGGCATCCACACCGCTCACCCCGGCATAGCCCTGCCTGCAACCCGGCTGCTGATCACCACTTGACCACATTCACCAAAGCCGGTCCACGCTGCACGGTCCGCTGGTATTCCACCGCCGGGGAGCCAAAGGCCATGGCATACCCCAGGGTATGATTTTCAGGGATGCCCAGCTTGCCCACCACCTCGGGGCAAACACCTAAAGCCATCATACAGATGCCGTCCCAAACCGTGCCCACCCCGTGACCATGGGCGAGCAACTGGAAGGTGGTCAGGGCGATCAAGGCGTCCTGGGCCGGACAGGGGGCATCCGCCGGAGCGCTGGTAATGAGCAGATGCGGGGCGCCCCGGAAAAGGATATCCTTGCCCTCTTCCTGCCAGGCCTTGGCTGTCCAGCCCAGGTATTGACCGACAAAACCCTCCGGCAGCCCGCCGAGATCCTTCAGCGTGACCAACCGATCCATGAGATACTCGCGCAGCCTGTGCATCACCGCCCGCTCCCGGACCACGGTGAACAACACCGAGCGGGCATTGACCCCGGTGGGCGCATGGCAGGAAACCTCCAGCAGATGGTCGATCAGCTCCGGGGCCAGATCTTGATCGCGGTAGCGGCGCACCGCCCTTCTGCCCTTGATCAGGGTTGCAAGCTGGGCCGGGTCCGGCAGGTTGCCCTTCAGCGCGATGCTCGCCTCGGGGTCCTTGCCGAGGATCGACACCGCCGCGGTGGGGCAGACGGCCAGGCAGTGCTGGCACTGAAAGCAGCCCGCCTCATCGGTTATTTTCGGGTATCCGTCCATGGCGATGACACCGGCCGGGCAGTCAAGCGCGCATTCGCCGCACTGGATGCAGCGCTCTTCATCGATGCGAAATTGAAGCATGGGAAACCTCCTTGTGTTTTCAGGACGTGTGCAACGTCTGGAATATATTGCTCGATTATCGCGGCTGAAGCCGCTCCTGCAACACCCGATATTCCTCGACCCGGTAGGAGCGGCTTCAGCCGCGAGAGATAGCTCCCATGTAACCGCCGGAATATAGTCTTGTATTAGCGCATTTTCCCAGGGAGCGCCAAGAGAATTGCTCCTGCCGACATCAGGGTGGTGACGACAAGCCGAACCTCGTCTTTCCGGACCTGCTGATGCCGAGCATGGATGGCCGGGCAAACCGGTTACCCGCAGACCTTTCTCCCCAGCATATCTCCGCCCACTACCGTCTCTTCCCGGAAAGGATGCTTGACAAGCCCCGCCTTCCTGCTATCTTTGTGGCAATAATCCATCCCTTGCCAACACTTCCCCGGAGACCGGAGAATTATGAAAAAAACCGTTACCTTCCTGCCCGACAACATCACCATCGAGGTGGATACCGGCGAAAACCTGCTGAGCGCCGCGGCCAAGGCCGGGCTCTATATCCAGGCCTCCTGCGGCGGCGACGGGGTATGCGGCAAGTGCAAGGTCAAGATCGAACAGGGCGAGGTGGCGGCCAACAAGGCCATGCAGCTCAAGGCGGAGGAGCACGCCGAGGGGTTCCGCCTTGCCTGCCAGTCTTCGGTCATCAAGGATCTGGTGGTCTCGATCCCGGTCGCCACCAGCAAGGACGGTAAGGCCCTCAAGGCCAAGCCCAAAACCACCCGCGCCATCTCGGCCCGGTCGCTGGACCATCTGATCGGCACCTGGCAGGTGGCGCCGCCGGTGGAAAAGCGCTTCCTGATCCTCGACCCGCCGACGCTGGAAGACAACGTGCCCGACCTGCAGCGGCTGATGCGGGGCATCAAGAAAAAATGCCACGACTGCGCCGAGCCCACCTACGATCACCCGGAGCTCTTGATGGAGCTGCCCTTCACCCTGCGGGAGGCCAACTGGCAGGTGACGGCGATCATGCTGCGCGGCAAGCGGGCCGAGGAGCCGGACCGCATCATCGCCGTGGAGCCGGGCGACACCACGGGCAACCTCTACGGGCTGGCGGTGGACATCGGCACCACCACGGTGTGCGGAGTCTTGATCGACCTCAACTCCGGCGAGGTGATTGCCGAGGCCTCGGCCTACAACGACCAGATCAGTTGCGGCGAGGATGTCATCTCCCGGATCATCTATTCCCAGCGGCCCGGCGGCCTCAAGGCGCTGCAGGAAAAGGTGGTGCGCACCATCAACGCGGTGATCGAAACGGTGTGCAAGAAGGTGATGATCAGCCCCAGCGACATCAGCTACATCATGGCCGCGGGCAACACCATCATGAGCCACCTGCTCCTGGGCTTGAACCCGAAATACCTCCGGGAATCGCCCTATGTCCCGGCCTGCAGCCATTTCCCCCTGACCCGCGCCGCATCCTTGGGCATCCACGCCCACCCCTCGGTGCGCCTCTTCCTCTACCCGGCAGTGGCCAGCTATGTGGGCGGCGACATTATCTCCGGGGTGCACGCCTGCCAGATGTACAAGAACGCGGAGCTCACCCTGTTCATCGACATCGGCACCAACGGCGAGATCGTGGTGGGCAACGAGGAGTGGATGGTCTGCGCCGCCTGTTCCGCGGGCCCGGCCTTCGAGGGCGGCGGCATCCGCCACGGCATGCGGGCCAATGCCGGGGCCATCGAAAACTTCCACATCCACCCCGAAACCCTGGAGCCGATGATCATCACCATCGACCGCATCAAGCCTTGCGGCATCTGCGGCTCCGGCCTCATCGCCATCGTGGCCGAGCTGCTGGAGGCCGGGGTCATCGACCAGCAGGGCAAGTTCAACCGCGCCCTGGACCATCCCCGCATCCGCCAGGGAATCGACGGCTACGAGTACGTCCTGGCCTGGGCCAAGGACACCCTCATGGGCGAGGACATCGCCATCACCGAGGTGGACCTGGACAACCTGACCCGGGCCAAGGGCGCCATGTACGCGGGCTACGTCACTCTGCTCGAATCCGTGGGCATGACCTTTGCCGATCTGGACCGGGTGATCATGGCGGGCAACTTCGGGGCTTACATCGATCTCGAGCAGGCGATCTGCATCGGGCTGCTGCCGGACATCGACCGCGACAAGTTCTACTACCTGGGCAACGCCTCCATGCTCGGCTGCCAGATCAGCCTCACCGACCATGTCCGCTTCCGGGAACGGATGATGGTCAGCTCGCTCATTACCAACCTGGAGCTCTCCGAAAGCGCCCAGTTCATGAACCATTACATGGCCTCGCTCTTTCTGCCCCACACCGACATGGCGCTGTTCCCCACGGTGCGGGAAAAACTGCCGCGGTAAATTCAGCAGCACCGCATCTGCGTCGCAGTCTCGCAGTGCTCGCTTAGCTGTCATCGGCCTGCTCATGTGCAAATAGCACACTTCGCAGGCCTCTTCCTAGCATCTGCGGCACTGCTGAATTTACCGCCATGCCAACATGCCAAGACGAGATTTTTTACGAGTCCATCAATACTCTATGGAAGACATCGAACCCGACTTGGCGATCTGCCTGCTCCACAACCCGTCCCAGCCCGAAGGGCTGTTCCCCTTTCTGGACGCGCTTCTGCCCCAGGCCGACCAAGTGGCCCTGGAGATTATCGTGGTGGCCGCTCAGCCCGAACATCCGGCCCTCACCCGGCTGGAACGGGCCTTCCCGGAGATCGTCATTCTGGAAAACAGCGGCGCTGATCACCCGGCCAAGGCCCGCAACCACGCCTGCCGGTTGGCCGCGGCCCGCTATCTCTCCTTCTGGGACGGAACCCTCCGCCCGCAGCCCGGCTGTCTGGCCGGGCTGGTCCGTTTTCTCGATGAAAACCCCGAAGCGGGATTGGCCGCGCCCCGGATCGTTGACCCCCAGGGCATGGTCCTCCCCTCGGCGCGCTCCGCCCCGACCCTGGCCACGCTTCTCTGCCTGCACACCTCCCTGGGGAGGCTGCTCCCGGCCGCCCCGCTTATTCTCAAGCAGCATCTCCTTCTGGAACAGGACCATCTGCGCTCCTTCGAACCGGAGTGGCTTCTGGACACCTGCCTGGTGATCCGCAGGGAGGTGGTGGAGGAGATCGGCCTGCTGGACGAAGGCTTTGTCGCCCACTACGCCGATGCCGATTATTGCCTGCGCGCACACCAGGCGGGCTGGCATCTCCACTACCTGGCCGAGGGTGTGGCGCTTCAGACCGGAGCCGCGCCGGTCATTCCCGCCGCCGAGAATATCCCGCGCCTAGTGGGCGACTGCACCCGTCTGCTCTTGAAAAAATGGCTGCGCCCCGCGCAGATGCCCGCGTGATTCACAGACAAACACCCTGTTGAAACCCTGTTGACGAATTGTTGATTGGGTGTTGAAAACCTGTTAATTTATCCTGGCACACTCCGAAAACCCTTATCGGATGTGAGGTTTCCCCGCTTTTCCCTAATGGCGCAGCCCGCGTGCCCGCTGTTGATTTCCCGCACGTTTCACGTGAAACCTTGGCCGTAATTCCGCGACAAAACACCACGCTGGGCAAAAATTACTCGGTTGGTGGCCGGGTGCTGGATATAAATTACCCAGACTTTACCTTGGCCAAAAAAATCATCGACAATCCGACCCGGAATTATCCGCGGTAAATCAGGAGAATGGTGCACTGTCTATTGGTTATGGCATGCTTTGTGATATACTGCCGCACAGAGTTTTGCAGACCCGTTTTTCCCATTATAGATATTTCATCACAAGGAGAACCACCCCCATGAACACACGCACGATGCTCCGGATCAGCACCATCCTGGCAGGCTTCCTGCTCACCGCCGCCATGGCCTGGGCAGCCACCGACTACAGCGCCATGACCAATGAGGAGCTGGCCGCACAGCGCGGAAGCATGAAACAGTCCACGGTGGAAGAGCGCAACGCCTTTCAGAACGAATGGCAGAACCGGGTCCAGAAGATGAGCCCGGAGGAAAGGCAGAAAGCCATGGGACAGCCGGAGAATGCCCCGCGTGACGGCTCCGGCCAGAAAAACGGCAAGAAGCAAGGCATGGGCGGCTCCGGCGGCGGTATGGGCTCCGGCGGGGGTATGGGCGGAATGGGCGGTGGCGGCGGCATGGGTGGCATGGGCGGCGGCCGCAGATAGGCGCGCCATATATTTTCCCGGGGCCGGTCACCACTGCCGGCCCTTTTCTTTGCCCAACACACAAGGAAGACGCCATGTCGCTTGTAGAAGCCAAACGACTTGAAAAAACATATGTGTCCGGAGAGGTCCAAGTACAGGCAATCCGTGGAGTCGATTTCACCATTGAGCCGGGCTCGTTCGTCTCCTTTGTCGGCCCCTCCGGCAGCGGGAAATCGACCCTGCTCAACATGATCGGTTGCCTGGACCCGCCCACGGCCGGAACCCTTTCCGTTGCCGGCACGGATGTCTCCACGCTTTCCCGCAAGGAGGGCGCACGTTTCCGGGGAGAGCATATCGGTTTTGTTTTCCAGGACTTCAACCTGATCCCGGTCCTCACCGTGTATGAAAACATCGAGTATCCCCTGCTCATGGTGCAGAGCTGGCCGCAGGCGGAACGGAAAAACCGCATCTCCCAGGTGCTCGCCGCGGTGGGCATGGCGGACCAGGCGCACAAATACCCCGGCCAGATCTCCGGCGGCCAGAAACAGCGGGTGGCCGTGGCCAGGGCCCTGATCACCAACCCGAAGCTGGTGCTGGCCGACGAGCCCACCGCCAATCTGGACCGCGAAACAGCCAACAGGATCATTGCCCTGATGAAAGAGATGCGGGACGAATTCGGCACGACCTTCATCTTTTCCACCCATGACCCGAAGGTGGTGAAGAACGCCGAAACCATCTTCACCTTGGAAGACGGCGCGCTGAAACAGACCGACACCGGAGGAATCTATGCGTAACATCATAAAAATCGCCGCCAAAAACCTCCTGCGCTACAAACGGAGAACCCTGCTGACCACGGCCCTGATCGCCCTCGGCGTAGTCTCGGTTCTTCTTTTCATCGCCGTGTCCGGCTCCTTCAAAAGCCTGATGATCGGCCAGATCACCGATTCGGTCATGGGCCATGTGCAGATCCACCGCAAGGGCTATGTGGCCTCCATCGACAACCTGCCGCTCAATCGCAACCTCAACGCCAAACAACTGGCAAAGGTCGAGGAGGTTCTCCGCGCCGAACCGGCGGTGGAATCCTTCACCCTCCGCCTCAGGCTGGGGGCCATGTTCAGCAACTTCAGCGAAACGACCAACATCCGCCTCAACGCCGTGGTTCCGGAGGACGAATTCAGGGCCATGCCGCTGCTGGCTTCCCGCATCTCGGAGAAAAAAGCGGGCGAGGAGTTGCTGGTTCCGGGCGGCGTCCTGATTCCGGCGCTGCTGGCCAAGGGGATGCAGGTCACGGTGGGGGACACGGTGGTGCTGGTGGCCACCAACCGGGACGGTTCGGTCAACGGCAAGCCCTTTACGGTGCACGGTGTTCTTGATGGCATTTCCGGGCCCGGCGGCCGAGATGGCGCCATCCACCTCGACGATGCCAAGGAGCTGCTGCGGATCAACGGCGCGGAAATCAGCGAGATCGCGGTGCGCCTCAAGGACATCGACGACCTGCCCGCGGTGACCGCGCGCCTCGAACAGCAGCTCGGAGGGCTCGCCAACAAGGAGGGCAAACCGGTCTTCGAGGTGCACACCTGGGAAAAACTCTCGCCCTTTTACAATATCGCCAAGATGATCGACCTGATGACCCTTTTCATCAAGGTCATGCTGGTGGCCATCGTTCTGGTCAGCATCATGAACGTGATGATCATGGCGGTCTACGAGCGGATCGGTGAAATAGGCACCATGGCGGCGATCGGCACCACGCCGGGGAAGATACTTTCTCTTTTTCTTGCCGAGGGATTTCTGCTGGCCATTGTTGGCACGGCAACAGGCACGGTCATCAGCCTGCTGGCCATTGCCGCACTGAACAGCGCGGCAATTACCTTCAACTTCGGCATGCAGACTGGGCTGCTCCTGCAGCCGGCCATCTCGGTCGGCCAGATTGCACCCATCCTGGCCATGGTCATCTTCATCTCCGTGCTGGCCAGCCTGCAGCCCGCCTGGAAAGCTGCGAAAATGGATCCCATTGCCGCGCTCAGGCATGTTTAATTGCCCAAACAAATACACCCTTTTTTCAAGGAGACGATCATGTGGTGTTCCCCCTTTTTTTTCAGCCCGTTCTTTTTCTGGTTCAAGCCGTTTTTCGGCCTTATCTTCTTTGCCCTGCTGGCCTTCCTGCTTTTTCGCCTGCTGCGCCGGGATGATTCCCGCAATTGCCCGCAGCAGGAGTTGGCGGCCCTGCGCGAGGAGGTTCGCGCCTTGCGGCAGAGCATCAAGGAGCCGGGACAATGAACGCACCGATCAGACTGCTGCCCGCGTTCCTCCTGCTGCTGCTGACCCTGGCCGCCCCGGCCTTGGCCCTGGACGGCAGCGCCATCCTTGCCAAGGTGGACCGCAACCTCCAGCCCCAGTCCTATGAGATGTACCGGAAACTGATCAATATCGAACCGGACGGCACCAAAAAGGAGTTTGTCCTCTACAGCCTCAAGAAAGGCGCCGACAAGGTGGTGGCTCTGTTCCTCTCTCCGGCCAGCGACAAGGGCCGCGCCACCCTGCGGCTCGGCGACAACATGTGGCTCCACATCCCCAATGTGGGCAAGCCCCTGCGCATCACCAGCCTGCAATCGGTGGTGGGCGGGGTTTTCAACAATGCCGACATCCTGCGCCTTGACTATGCCACGGAATACTCGGTGGAAAAGACCACGGAGCAGGGCGAGAACTACCTCCTGACCCTCAAGGCCAAAAGCGGTGCCGTGGCCTACGACAAAATCGAGATGCTGGTGAACAAAAAAGCCATGGTGCCGACCTCCGTCGCCTGCTACGCGGTGAGCGGCATGCTGATCAAGACCCTCCACTACAAGGAACTCAAGGATTTCGGCGACGGCCTGAAGCGCCCTTCGGTGATTGAAACGGACAGCCCCCTGTACAAGGGCTACAAGTCGATCATGATCTATGCCAAGATTCAGAAAAAAGAGATGGCCGACGAGATCTTCACCCTCAACGCCCTGCCCCGGATCGAGGAGCTGCGGTGAAAATAGCGCCCCACAGGCAGACCCTTGCCGCCCTGCTCGGACTCCTCTCGCTTGCCTCTTCCCCCGCCTGGACCTCGGCGGAAGAGGAATACGGCTTCGACCTGGAAGAGTTCGAGAAAAAAGACCGGGCATGGGGAGGGTATGTGGAGGCCAAATGGGAGCGGAGCGATATCAACCAGGACGGAGCCCTCTCCACCCTCAATTTGTACAAAGAGCCGCGTTCCTCCCTGGAGAGCCTGAGATCAACCCTGCAGCTTGACGGCAGGGTGAGCCGGGGGATGACGACCTTCAACTGGGTTCTGCAGGCAACCGGCGCGCAGGACGATCTTGCCTGGAACGACAAGGCGGATATTTTTGAAGGGTATGCCAGCATCAAGGCGACCCCGAACCTCTCCCTCGATCTGGGCAAAAAGGTCTTCAAGTGGGGCAAGGGATACGCCTGGAATCCGGTGGGCTTCATCGACCGGGCCAAGGACCCCAATAACCCGGAAGAGGCCATGGAGGGGTATCTCGGGGCGGGCTTTGATCTGATCAAGAGCTACGGCGGAGAGTTGCAGACCGTGGCCCTCACCGGTGTGGCCCTGCCGGTATGGCAAGGGGTGAACGAGGATTTCGGCGAACGCGACAACGTGAATCTGGCGGCCAAGCTCTACCTGCTGTACAAGGATACGGACATCGATCTGCTCTGGTACGGCGGCAACAGCCGGACCACCCGCTACGGCATCGACTTTGCCAAAAATCTGGCCGCCAACCTCGAGGTGCACGGCGAGCTGGCCCATATCCCCAAACAGCGGTATAAAGTACTTACGGAGAACAACACCCTTGCCCTGCGGGAAACCAGCGACACCAGCTATCTGGTGGGCGCCCGTTACCTGACGGAAAACGACCTCACCGCCATTGTCGAGTTCTATCACAACGACGACGGCTACACCGAGCAGGAAACGGAGCGCTTTTTCCAGCTCGTTGACCAGGGCTACAGCCAGTTTCTGGCAACCGGGAACGACACCCTGCTCCAGCAGGCGGAGGTCGTCAGCGAGTCCGGATACAGCAGGGCGCACAGCGGGCGCAACTACCTCTATGCCCGGATCACCCAGAAGGAGCCCGGTGATATCCTCTATTTCACTCCCGGGATAACCGCCATCGTCAACCTCGACGACCAGAGTCTTTCCTTAAGCCCGGAAATCGTTTACACAGGGATTACCAACTGGGAAATGCGCTTCCGTTTTTCCTGGCTCAACGGGGCGGAGATGAGCGAGTACGGGGAAAAACAAAACAGCAACAAACTGGAGCTCAGGGCTCGTTATTTTTTCTGAGAAGCCCCTGGGCGGAGCACCCTCCTCATAGGTATATCCACCGATTCCCGCGTCATTCGGCACTTTTTTACATCCCTTCGCCCTGTTGCCTGTTGACATCCGTTGTGTAAAACGCTATTTTCCCACGTTACCATGCACTCTTACACGCGGGAAAACCGCCGTTTCCGTCGGGAGCGCGGTAGAAGGCCGTGATGGCACACGATAGCCATTGCCATGAGAAGAACGGCATAAAGAGCCGTAACGGAATGATTCTCCGTAACGGCTCCTAAATATATAATACGATTGAAACCACAGCACGGGAGAAAACAATGAAGGTAGCAGCCATCGCGGAAAGCATCAACATCATGGGCAAGAGAAGCGGCACCGCCATGAAGGAACGGAACCCCGGCCCGGTTCAGGAAATGGCCAAGGAAGAGTCCGCCGCCGGCGCCTCGTACCTGGATCTCAACATCGGACCGGCCCGCAAGGACGGGATCGAACTGATGCCCTGGATTGTACAGACCGTGGAAGCGGCCAGCTCCGTGCCCCTTTGCCTGGACACCACCAACACCGACGCCATGGCCGCCGGGTTCAAGGTGGTGAAAAACCGCGAAGCCGCAATCATGAACTCCATCTCCGCCCAGCCCGAGCGGATGGAAAAGCTCATCCCCGTTGCGGCCGAGGCAGGCTGCAACGTTATCGCCCTGCTCTGGGGCCCGGAGGGCATGCCCCGCGACTCCAACGAGCGCTGCGCCATGGCCGTTGACCTGATGATGGCCCTGGCCGAGGCCGGCATCCCCAACGAAAAGATGCTCTTCGACCCGATCGGCACCCCCATCACCCTGGGCGCCGACCAGATCGCCTCGGGTCTTGAGTTCATGTCCATGCTGCAGGAGATCGCCCCCGGCGCCGGCTCCACCGTTGGTCTGTCCAACGTTTCCAACGGCGTGGCCGAGCACCTGCGCAAATACCTGGATCGCACCTACCTCATCATGCTGATGAAACACGGGATCACCACCGCCATCGTCAACTCCTACGACGCCGAGCTGATGGCGATCTGCAAGGGCGAGCGCCAGGATCTGGTGGACATGGTCCACAACATGATGGACGGCAACGATCCCGATCCCGCAGGGCTGACCGGCACCGCACTGGAGCACTATAAGACTTATAAGGTTCTCTCCGGCCAGAACGTGTTCAGCGAGTCCTGGCTGACTCTGTAAAAAAGCGGTATCATATAGAGGCCGCTTTCTCGAATCCGGGACGGCCTTTCTAAAAAGAGGGGGCCGCGGCCTCCTCTTTTTTTTTGGGGTATGGAAGTTATGGCGGACATTCCCACGCACCACATGATATACGGCAGCCTGATCGATTACGTCACCGGCGAGCCGCTGGTGGACACCGACGACGAGCGCTACCGCCAGAAACTGGCCCGGCTGCTCGTGGAAGAACGGGGCTTTGCCAAAAACGAATTGGGGATGCGGCGCAGGATTGAAACCCTGTTTGCCAAACAGTTCGTGGTCTCGAAGATCGACATCGTGGTGAGCATCGCTGGCCAGCGGGTGATGGTGGTGCGCTACGGCCCCGGCTCGCTGGTGACCAGGGAACGGGCCGCCATTGCCGCGGCCAGGGTGTTGGAAGAAGACCAGATGATTCCCCTGGCGGTGGTGACCAACGGCGAGGACGGTGAACTGCTGAACGCCAGGACCGGCAAGGTGCTGGCCACCGGGCTTGATGCCATCCCCACCCGGGAGCAGGTTGTCGCCATGCTGCCTACTCTTGATTTCACCCCCGTCGCCCCCCAGCGGCGGGAGCCGGAACTGCGGATTTTGAACGCCTTTGATGTCGAGGTCTGCTGCTCCGGCGGACCCTGCGCCTTGCCGGGGGCGAAAGAAGGCTGAATTTTTTTGCCACGTGTCAATTATCGGCAGCAGTTCCGATAACCCCACGAAAGGACACGAAATAAAAAAACTGTTTCCCCAGAAAAAGCCCGCCTCGATCTGCACCCCTTAAAACTTTCGTGTTTAAAGTTATCCCTTGGAGAAAGCACCATGACACAGCAGTGGAACAAAACGAGCTGGCAGCAATTCAAGGCCCTGCAGCAGCCCAACTGGCCGGACAAGCCAGCCTTTGACGAGACGGTGCGGACCATTTCCCAACTCCCGCCCCTGGTGTTCGCCGGCGAGACCCGCGAACTGAAAAAAGAGCTGGCCATGGCCGCCGAGGGCGAGGCCTTTCTCCTCCAGGGAGGCGATTGCGCCGAAGCCTTTTCCATGTGCACCGCTCCGGCCATCCGGGAGCTGCTCAAGGTCATCCTCCAGATGGCGGTGATCATGAGCTACGCGGGCGGCAAGCCGGTGATCAAGGTCGGCCGTATGGCCGGCCAGTACGCCAAGCCGCGCTCCGCCGACACCGAAATGATAAACGGCATCGAGCTCCCCAGCTACCGGGGCGACATGGTCAACGGCATCGAGCCGACCAGTGAAGCCCGGAGGCCGGACCCGGAACGGATGCTGAAGGGCTATTACCTCTCCTGCTCGACCATGAACATCCTGCGCGCCTTCACCCGCGGCGGCTACGCAGCGCTGGAGCGGGTCCACTCCTGGAACAACGCCTTTGTCAAAAACTCGCCCCAGGGGCAGCAGTATGAAAAACTCGCCCGCCAGATCGACCAGGCCATCAACTTCATGCGCATCGTGGGCATCGACACCGATATCCCCCAGCTCAAACAGGCCAGCTTCTACACCTCGCACGAGGCCCTGCTCCTGGGATACGAGCAGGCCCTGACCCGCCAGGACTCCACAACCGGCGACTGGTACGACTGCTCGGCCCACATGCTCTGGATCGGCGAGCGCACCCGCCAGATCGACGGGGCCCATGTGGAGTTCTTCCGGGGGGTGCATAATCCCATCGGGGTCAAGATCGGCCCCAGCCACGACATCGACGATGTGAAAAAGCTGGTCAGCGTTCTCAACCCGGACAACGAGCCGGGCCGCTTGACCCTCATCACCCGTTTCGGCGCAAAGAAGATCACCGACGGCTTGCCGAATCTGGCAAGGGAGATGAAAAAAGAAGGCTTCAAGCTGGTCTGGAGCTGCGATCCCATGCACGGCAACACCTACACCGCCGAGTGCGGCCACAAGACCCGAAATTTCGACGAGATCATGAGCGAGATCCGCTCGTTCTTCGAGATCCACTGGAGCGAGGGCACGGTGCCCGGCGGCATCCATTTCGAGATGACCGGGGACAACGTCACCGAATGCACCGGCGGCGGGAGAAAGATCCTCGACCACCATCTGGCCCAAAACTACCTGACCAACTGCGACCCGCGCCTCAACGCCGAGCAGAGCCTGGAGCTGGCCTTCCAGATCGCCGAGCTGATGCGGGAGAAGTAACCGTTTCCTTTCCCAAACAAAAAAAGCCCGGCGCATTCACCATGCGCCGGGCTTTTTTGTGCTCAATTTTTTGAAAAAATTTATCGCCTGGGCGGCCCCGACAGGATCATCTCGGCAATGGTCTTCTTGAGCTTGGGCAGTTGTCCCTGCTGCTCCCCAAGCAGCTCTTGCTCAATGGCCACCAACTCGCGGAGCAGGGAGGCCCGCTCCACGGAGGGCACCGCCTGCCGACCTCCCACGATCTCCTGGCAGCGGAAACAACCGGGGAATTTTTTGGTCTGGCCATTGGGAAAGGTGAGGCTGGACGGCACCCCGTGCATCCGGCAGATCATCAGCCGGTGCAGATAGAGACTACAACGCCCTTCTTCGTTGAGCGGACACATGAGCTGGGGCCGTTCCTCCCTGGCCAGCGCCTTCTCGCAGGCGGCGGCATATTCGGCCGCCCGGTTTTCAATACTCTTCCGCCGTTCCGGCGCAAGCTCCATCAGTCCCACCCAAAGATACCCCCACTCCACATAGGTGTGGTGCAGAAAATAGGAATCGCAACAGTTATCCGGGCAGCCGTCGCAGGTGAAATCGAGCCGGCGGGCGACAAGGTCGTAAGCCTTTTCCATGCGGCTGTACAGGTCGGCTATCCGCTCCGCCATGATCGGTGAAAGTTCAAAAAAGGCCATCATCCCATCCCTTGCCGTTGATTCTTCCGCGCACCTTATTTGTCCCACAGCGGCGCTTACGGGCTGCACTCTACCATATTCATGGCAGCCCTCTCAACGGTCGAAACGGATGGACGCCTTTATTTTCGATGGCCGCCCCGTTTTTTCCACTGCGGCCGGAACCAGAGATAAATACCGCTGGCAGTCAGCAAAACCAGGGCAACCGCGGCAAGGTCAACCACCAGAAAAAACCATGACCCGAAAAAGTCGCCGGTGTGGAGATCTGTCACCACCTTTTGTAAATCCACCGTGGCCGGTCCTGCCATGCCCAACGACACCGGGGCCGCCGACACCCTCCCCGCCTCATCAACGCCGAAGACCCCTTCCTTGGCCGCCACCAACAGCCCCTGTCCGTCGGCAAAAATGGCACGCACCTCCAGGCCCGGCTTGGAAAACTGCGCCAGCTTCTTCCAGCCCTGTGACTCCTGGCGGAAGAGCCCCTTGCCGGTCGCGGCCACCAGCCCAGCGGAGGTCGGCAACAACGCTTTCACTTCCTCCTTGGCCAGGATGGAGCCCCAATTCCTGCCGCCATCCTGGCTGGTGTAGAGGCCGCTTTTAGTGCAGGCATAGTGGGTGGTGCCAATTTTATAGAGGCGTTTGGCCGGTTCCGGCAATACCACGCGCCACGCTCCCTGCTCACGCAGCAATACCCCTTGTTTGGCGGCGGCCAGCACCGGGCCATCCGGCTCCCCCAGCAGGTCGAAGACATCGGGTGCCGTGGCCGCAGGCCCGGAAACACGCAGCAGGACCTTATTCAACCCCAGCTCCTTGCGATGGATCAGGAGAATGCCGGTCACGGAAAGAAGCAGGATGACCAGTGCCGCGGCAAGGCCTACATACTTGTGCAGAGAGCGCATCAGCCGCATCATAGCTCATACCTCAAGCCGAGATAGAAGATGCGGCCCACTTCCTCCTCTTCCCGGCGTCCGCCTTGCGCCACCTCCCGCTTTTCATCAAACAGATTGATGACGCTCGCATGGGCGCTCACCCCCTTGGCAAGGGTCTGGGAAAGCGAGGCGTCCCATTGGACAAAGGCATCCTCCGTCTTAATCGGGGTCACGGACTCGTCCACCTTGTTGTCCATATAACTGACCCCGAGCGAGGCGGCCAAGCCAATGGGCTTGTGGTGATAACGCAGGATCAGGTTGCCGAGCCGTTGCGGCTGGTCCTTGAGCCGACGGGTGACGCCGGTGTTGGGGTCAATCACCTCGGAATCCTGGAAGGTCAGATTGCCGATCACGGTGAAATCCGGCAGTCCGATAAAAGCCAGGTCGTTCCTGGCCTCGAACTCAACCCCCCGCACCTCGGCGCTGCCGCCGTTCACCGGCTTGATCACCTGCAGGCCGGTGGCGCCGTCGATGCCGGTTTGAAGCTTCTCGATAACATCATCGATGTCCTTGTAAAAAGCCCCCACCGACAACAAGCCGCTCTTGCCGAGATACCGCTCGATGGCCGCCTCATAGTTGATGGAACTTGACGCCACCAGATCAGGATTACCCTCTTCCACCTTGTCGGCCTTTACCGACCGGGTGGGCACCTTGTCCTTGAATGGCGGCCGGCCGATGACCCGCGCCACCGAGCCCCGCAGCAGATAATCGCCGCCCAGTTTGTAGCGGGCGTGCAACGAGGGATTCAAATCCACGGAACTATCGTCCGCCCCAAGGCCGCCTGAGGTCAGATAGCGGCCATCGGTCAGCTCCGCCCGCACTCCCGGAGTCAGGGTAAGGTTCGAGGTAAGCCCCGCCTCGTCCATGAAATAGAGAGCGGTAATCCGTTCATCCACCCGGTAGGAATCGTTCGCGGTCGAAGTCACCTTGGTGACGCCGTTCTTTACCTCGTACACCAGTTTATCGACCTCCCGATCCTTGTTGCGGAGCTTGATCCCGGTGGAAAACAGGTGCTCGGTGGCGAAAGGACCGAGCCAAGGGGATTTAAAGTCCAATCCCACCACCTGTTCACGATCCTCCTTTTCCTCGTTCTCAAAGATGTGCTTGTCAAAGACCAAGGCCGTGCCGGTGTAGGCAGCGGTGTACTTGTTCTTGTCCTCGTCGTTGCTGCTGGCGCTGCCAAGCAGCTTGAACAACGAGCCCCCGACAAAACGATGCTCCCATTCCAGCGCATAACTCTCCAGAAACTGCTCCTTCCGTTCGCTTTCCCGGTTGAGGCTCTTGGCCGCGCCGGTGGTCAGGTTGGCGATCCGCTTGTCTTTCGTTTTCTTCTCCGTCTGGTCGGTGAAAAATGGCCGCACGGTTATCTTGTCCCGCTCGCCCGGCTGCCAGGCCAGCACCGGATTGACGGCCGTGGTCAGAGTCTTGACCAGCTCAGCCTCCTGCTCCGCCTCGTTCTTGGTGCTGTCGGCCACCGTCTTCGCCTTGCCCCTGTAATCATCGTTCCGCGTGGCGCCAACGGTGTAATTGACCGGTCCGTGTTGATCGCCCAGAGTGAGAGAAAGCTTGTTGCCGTATTTATCCGCCTGATCCTGATAGGAACCACCCACTGCCATTTGCATCACCTGCTTCTTCGGCGGCTCCTTAAGGATGATGTTGACCAGACCGGCAATGCCGTCGGCATCATAGGCAGCCGAGGGATTTTTCATAACCTCGATGCGCTCGATCATCTCCACCGGGATGCGGTCCAGGGTGAACTCCCGTTTTTCACCGCCGCCCGGCGGCCGGTTGCCGTTGATGAGCACGTTCTGGAACTCTTTGTCGAGGCCCGCCTGACGCACATCTTTGTTCGTGGTCGGCGGCCCGGAAAAATAGGTGCGCGGGAGCCGGCGCAGCACATCGGCCGCGGTCTGGCCGCCCAATTCCTCCATCTCCTTGCGGGTGATCACCGTCTTGGCGATGGCGCTTTCCCGGCGCTCCTCCAGCGCCTTGACTTCCTCGTTCTCCTCCACCAGAATCTCGCCGGCCCGCAAAATCTCTTCCGCCCAAACTTTGCCGGGAACTACGGCGATCAGCGCCGCCAGCGGCAGCAGGGCAATAATTTTCTTCATGGGGTATTCCTCGCATTGTAAAATTTTCACAGCAATTTGAAGGTGAGGGGAATATCCACCATCACCGCATCAAGTCCGAAATCAACCGGCGCGGCAAAGGGGCTTGCGTGCATCACCGCCTTCACCGCAGCATGGTCAAGCTGCTGGGAGCCGGAAGAAGCGCGCACCTCCGCACTCCGCAACACCCCGTCTCGACTGATAGCCGCCGCCACCACCACCGTGCCCTGCATCTTGAGCTGCCGGGCCATGGAGGGATAAAATTTGCGCGCCTCCACCTGGGTCCGGACTTGCGCCAGATATTCCTCGGGCAGCCTGAGGGCTGGCTTGGGGGCGGGTGCCGGAACCGTCTCCAAGCCAGCGGCGGCGCTCGTGGCCTCACCCATCTGCGGCTGACCCGCCAAACTTGGCTGATTTTCCGCTTTAACCGGGACCGGGCTCACCCCGGCTTTGTCGGGCAATGGCTTGGCCGTTGTCGGCTTGGTCTCCTGCTGCCGGAGTTGCCTCGGGGCCGATACGGACTCCACCGTTTTCGGAGCCCGTATCGGGGCCGTGCGAAGCTCGATGGCAATCCGGCTCAATGGCGCCGCCGGGCTCGGCAATCGTACAACGTTGCCCTGCCCCAGCAGCAACAAGGCGTGCACGCTTATCGCCACTCCAAAAGCCGCATGATGAACCGACATGGTCATGGCTTGTTCTCCGTTACCACCGAAAGGGCGGCTGCGCCTGCCTGCTTTGCCAGATCCATGACTTCTACCACCCGGCCAAAAGGCACCCCTTGGTCGGCGTGGAGGCTGACATCCCTGGCTCCTCCGCCTTTGGCAAAACGGGCCTCCATGGCCGCCTTGAGATCGGCCAGCACCGTTGCCTCTCCGTCAAAAAACAGAACGCCATCGGCGCGGATGGCAATGGCCACCTCCTTTTCCGGCACCAAACTTGCCGAATCCGCCCGAGGCAGATCAACAGGAAGCATGGGTTTGGCGAAGATGGAGGTGAGCAGGAAGAAGATGAGGAGCAGAAAGACCACATCAATCATGGGGGTCAAATCCAACGCCTTCCGCTCCGGCACATGCTCGCCGAACTCGATCATGACGGCCCTCCCAGGTGTTTTACCGCCTCGGTCGCGTAATGCTTCATCAGATACGCGAAGGAGCGCACCCGATCCTCAAAGAAGTGATGGAGCACCATGGCCGGAATGGCGACGAACAAACCCGCCACCGTGGTGATGAGAGCCTCCCAGATGCCGCCGGCGAGCATGCCGGGATCCACGACGCCCCGCGAAGCGGCAACCTGCCGGAAAGCCTCCACCATGCCGAGCACCGTACCCAACAGGCCCATCAGGGGCGAAAGTCGGCCGATGAGTTCGATGATGTGCAGCCGCTGGTTGAGTCGCTCCAGCTCCGCAGCTCCTTTCAGGGAGATCGCCTCTTCGAGCATCTCCCTGGCCGCGCCCGCATGCCGCAGGCCCTCGGTCAGGACGGCTGCCACCGGCCCCGGCGTTTGCCGGGCCAGTTCAAGCGCCTCGGTGTTCCGGCCTTGCTCAATGAGCGCGTGAATCTGTTCCGGCACCCCGGCCTGCCGACCCGCCCGGTAGTAATGCCAGCTCCGCTCGAGGCTGTAGGCCACGGTCACCACCGAACAGAGCAGCAGGGGGTACATGAGCGGCCCACCCTTGATGAATAAATCCCACATATCGATACCTCCGCGAATTGTATTCGTGCTGCCTTGAAAATGGAGAACCAGCCAGAGTTAGCCAAGACTAACATCGTTCTCGTAAAAAAACCGCCTGCTCGGCGGAGAAAACAAATATTTCAATACCAAAAATAAATATGTTGGTCAACATCTTTTTTGTATAGACAAAACAGTTAAGCGTTGCCTAACTATCACCACGTTTTTCTTCCCTCTCAAAACCTAAAAAGCTAAAACCGCTTCATTTAATATCCGTCATGGGTAACGCGCCCTTGACGACCGTCCTTACCGCTGGTATGAGGGAAGAAATCCCGCTCGGCAATGCGCCGGCCCAGAAAACGGAAATGACACCATGCCCTCTCTTCTCCCCTGCTTCAAGGCCTACGACATCCGGGGCCGCGTGCCCGATGAGCTCAATGCACCTCTGGCCTTTAACATCGGCCAGGCGTACAGCGCCCAATTCGCCCCGAAAAAAGTGGCCATCGGCCACGACATCCGGATCTCCAGCCCCGCGCTGGCCAAGGCCCTGACCGACGGCTTTCTCGCGGCCGGGGTGGATGTGGTGGACTTAGGGATGGTCGGCACCGAGGAGATCTACTTTGCCGCCTTCCATCTCGAGGTGGACGGCGGGGTCATTGTCACCGCCAGTCATAACCCGGCGGATTACAACGGCATGAAGCTGGTGCGCCAGGGGGCCCGGCCGATCTCCGGCGACACCGGGTTGCGGGAGATCGAGCGGCTGGCCGCAGAAGGGTATCGGCTGACTGCCGACGCGCCCGGCGTTGTAACCCGCCTGGACAACAAGCCCGCCTATATCGAGCACCTGCTGGGCTATGTTGACATCAACACCCTGAAACCCCTCAAAGTCGTGGTCAATGCAGGCAACGGTTGCGCCGGCCCGGTGATCGACCGGCTGGCCGCGAAACTGCCCTGTGAGTTCATCCGGGTGCAGTGGCAGCCGGACGGCTCCTTCCCCAACGGGGTGCCCAATCCGCTCCTCCCGGAAAACCGGGAGATCACCGCCCGGGCGGTGCGCGAGCACGGGGCTGATTTCGGCCTTGCCTGGGACGGCGACTTTGACCGCTGCTTTTTCTTTGACGAACAGGGGGGCTTCATCGAGGGCTACTATCTGGTGGGTCTGCTGGCCCAGGCCATGCTGGCCAAGCATCCCGGGGCGAAGATTATCCACGATCCGCGGTTGGTGTGGAACACCCGGGAGCTGGTGGTGCAGTCCGGCGGTTTGCCGGTGATGAGCAAGACCGGCCACGCCTTTATCAAGGAAAGGATGCGAAGCGAGGATGCGGTGTACGGCGGCGAGATGAGCGCCCACCATTACTTCCGCGATTTTGCCTATTGCGACTCAGGCATGATTCCCTGGCTGCTGGTGGCCCAGATCTTGAGCACCTCCGGCCAGCCGCTCTCCCATCTGGTGCGGGAACGCCAGGCTGCCTTTCCGGTGAGCGGGGAGATCAACAACCGGGTGGCGGACCCTGCGGCGGTGATTGCCCGGGTGGAGGATTTTTATGCCGATACGCCGGGAGAGAAGGATTACACCGATGGTTTGAGCTTTTCCGCGGAGAACTTCCGCTTCAACATCCGCAGCTCAAACACCGAGCCGGTGCTGCGCCTCAACGTGGAAAGCAAGGGCGACTCAGCCCTGCTGGCCGCCAAAACCGCGGAACTGCTCTCCCTGATCCGAGGCTGATTCTACGCCCACACCGAACACAGTCTGCCGTTGCTTCTCCTTTGCTTGACGAATATTTTTTTGCTGCTAACATGGAGTGTTCTGCAACAAGAATGAATACTTCCGCCTGGAGAGAGGATGCATACCACCCTAAGCGCCGGTTTTCTGGTCATTTATTCTAATGAACACACGCCGGGGATCCGTTAATGGATATCCGCGCCAAAGCCATCCTCTCGGTGATGCTCACCATCGCCATCCTGACCTCGATCTTCGTTTTCATGTTCATTCAGCAGCAGAATGAACACCTTGCAGGCGCGATCCAGACCAAGCAAGAGAACGCCGCTTTTCTGGCGGAAAACATGCAGGAACAGGTTTTTGCCGCATACAAGTCGCGGATCGTCAGCCTTGCCACCGCCAAGGAAGAGGTAATTACTGCCTTTGCCAGGCGTGACCGGGAGGCCCTCTATCAGGCAACCCTGCCATTTTACAAAACGATTCGGGCTGAAAATCCCTACTTCATCCTCATGCACTTCCACCTGCCGGACAACTCCTCTTTTCTGCGCATGCATCTTCCGGAACTCCATGGCGATGAGCTGGCCGAGATCCGTCCCATTGTCCGCGAGGTGAACACCGTCCGCAAGCAACGGGCCGGCTATGAAATCGGAAAAACAGGGCTTTTTTATCGGATTGTCCAACCGGTTTTCAAGGAGGATCAGTACCTCGGCGCCCTGGAATTCGGCATCAGCCATGAGCATCTTGTCAATCTGCTCCAGCAGCGCATCAGCCCGGAAATCGCCGTTGCCGTCAAATCGGCGAACTGGCAGAAGGCGACCCTGGTAGCGGACAAAAAAATCGAGCAAGGAGAATATACCTTCCTGCCCAAACAAAACGGTATTTTCAGAAAACTTGACGACAAAATCCTGCTGGATCAGGACAATAACCGCCGCTACACCGTCGACGGCAAGACATATATCCTCTTCTCCAATATCGAGCTGAAAAATTTCCAGAAAGAACCCATTGCCAAGATTCTGGTCGCCCTGGATATCAGCGAGGAGCTGATCGATGCCAGAAATTTCATCATCAAGGTTCTCCTGCTCGCCGCGCTGCTCCTGCTCGTTTCCTGCCTGGTCCTCTATTTCAGCTTTGGCCAGTTGCTCACCCGGATCTTCAACCTCAACACCTCCCTGAGCAGGAGCAACGAGGAGCTCACCACAGCCAAGGCCTATGTGGATAATATCCTTGCCTCCATGAGTGACGGCCTGCTGGTTACCACCGCCGAGGGAACGATCAACAAGACAAACCAGGCGCTCTGCCGGCTGCTTGGCTACTCGGAGGCAGAGCTTCTTGAGAAACAGGTCTTTTCCTTCTTTGAAAATCCTGCGGAGGCTGAAGCGAGCTTCACTCCCTGGAAAAACAAAAATCGGGACATCAGCAAGGCGGAGCACCAGCTCCTGACCAAGGAAGGAGCACGCGTGCCGATTCTTTTTTCGGCAACCGCCCTTGCCGACGAAACCGGCGGGCTCATCGGCATTGTCTGCATTTTCACCGATATCACCGAGCGCAAAAAATCGGAAACCGCCCTGCGCGAGGCGCATGACCTGCTGGAACAGCGGGTCATTGAGCGCACCCGGGAGCTGGCCGAGGCAAACACCGCCCTGACCAGGGAGATGGCGGAACGCAAGCGCGCGGAGGCCGAGCTGCGGCAGGCCCAGAAGATGCGGGCCATCGGCACCCTGGCCGGAGGGATTGCCCACGACTTCAACAACATCCTCACCGCCATCATCGGCTACACCCAACTGGCCATGCACCGGGCAACCTCGGATGCCACTTCCCGCTCCTATCTCGGCGAGGTGTTTATCGCCAGCCAGCGGGCCCAGAAACTGGTCCAGCAGATCCTCACCTTCAGCAGGCAGAGCGAGCAGGAGAAAAGACCGGTCGAGATCCATCCGATCGTCAAGGAAGCCTTAAAGCTGCTGCGCGCCTCCCTTCCGGCCAATATTGAAATCGTGCAGGATATCCCGGCACGCTGCGGATCCGTCATGGCCGATCCCACCCAGATCCATCAGGTGGTCATGAACCTCTGCACCAACGCCTACCACGCGATGCAGGAAAAAGGCGGCACCCTCACGGTTTCGCTTTTTGAAACAGCGGCGGAAAATATCTCCCCGCCGCTGCCCGCCGGCGACTATATGCAGCTTGTGGTGAGCGACACCGGCTGCGGCATGGACACCGCGACCCTGGAGCGGATCTTTGAACCGTATTTTACCACCAAGGAGACGGGCAAAGGCACCGGCCTCGGCCTGGCCGTGACCCACGGCATCGTCGAAGGGCTCGGCGGCCAGATCAGGGTGGTCAGCACCACGGGCCTCGGCACCACCTTCAGCGTCTGCCTGCCCCTGCACAAACAACCTCAGGCCGAGCCCGAGGAACCGTCGGAAAAAAAGGAGATCCGGGGCGGTAGCGAGCGGATCCTGGTGGTGGATGACGAACAGGAACTCGTCCGCCTCCTCGAAGTGGTTCTTCGCCGATACGGCTACAGGGTTACCAGCTTCTCGGACAGCACCGCCGCTTCTGCGTGGTTCGACGCCAATCCGGGGGAGGTGGATCTGGTGATCACCGACATGGCCATGCCCAAGCTGACCGGCCAGGATCTCGCCCGCGCGATTCTGGCGAAACGGCCGGACCTGCCCATCATTCTCGGTACCGGATACAGCGAGGTGATCAATGCGGAGCGCGCGAAACAACTCGGCATCCGCGCCTTCTTTCTCAAGCCCTTACAGGAAGAGGAGTTGGCCGGCCTGGTCCGGGAGGTTCTGGATGCAGGGCCCGGCCGGGACAAGTAGATCCGTTGCGTCTTTTTCAGGTAGGATGGAAACAGCGGACTGAAGATGCGCGGCGATCAGGTGTTTCAATTGGCGGTCACCGTCGCCAGCAAGCCATGCAGGCTCGCGCAGAGAACAAGGGCGAGGCCCGTTTTGCGATGGGTGCCGGTTTTCACCTGGATCCACCGGAGGCCGGAAGAAAGCTGAAACAGGATCAGCATGAAATTGATGATCCCGAGGAGCTGCACCAGGGAGATTCCGCCGATCCGCATACCGTCACTCCTCTTGCGCTATTGAACAAAGCCGGCAGGGACTATCGCAGGCCGACGGTCGCCGTTGCCGTGTTGGCGCTGCCATGGACATTACAGATTGCGGAAGATTCAAGGGTAATTGGCCCGGTCAGCACATATTCAAAGGAGCGGCTGAACTCTGCCGATTCCGGAAGGTTCATGGCGCTGAACTCCCAACTGGCGGCCTCCTGGCCGTTGATGGTGAGATTCAGCCGTTTGGTGTAGTGCAGAAAATTATTGGCGCTGTGTCTGGCAAAAAGGGTGATGGTGATCTTTTCCCCTTGCCCCGCATTCGCCGGGACTTCCAGACGGACAGCCGACTTGTCCGCCAAGGCGGACCCTGCATCAAGAAAGAGCAACACGCCTGCCGCTGCCAGCATTATTTTTTTCATGGTGCCTCCCCCCTTGGGCGTTTCGTTGTGAGACAAGCCCTTGGCCTTATTATACTTCACATGGCGTCGACAATGGCATTAAAAGTTGTGCTGGGACGCATGGCCCGGCTGGTCTTTGCCGCATCGGGCCGGTAATAGCCGCCGATATCCACCGGTTGCCCCTGGGCGGCATTCAGCTCGCCGACAATCTTCCCCTCATTGCCGGAAAGCGCCTGCGCCACTCCGGCAAACCGTCCCCGCACCTCTTTGTCCTTGCTCTGTCCGGCCAGGGCCTGTGCCCAGTAGAGGGCCAGGTAAAAATGGCTGCCCCGGGTATCCAGCTCCCCCACCTTGCGGGAGGGGGACTTCTCGTTTTCCAGAAACATGCCGATGGCTGCATCCAGCGTCTCCGCAAGCAGTTGCGCCTTTTCGTTCTTGAAGGTGGCGTAAATATGCTCGAAGGAGGGCACCAGGGCGCAGAACTCACCCAGTGAATCCCAGCGCAGATGCCCTTCGCGCAAAAACTGCTCCACATGCTTGGGCGCCGAGCCGCCGGCGCCGGTTTCGAACATCCCTCCCCCGTTCATCAGGGGGACGATGGAGAGCATCTTGGCGCTGGTGCCCAGCTCCAGGATGGGGAAGAGATCGGTGAGATAGTCGCGCAGCACGTTGCCGGTGACGGAGATAGTATCCTCGCCCTTGCGGATGCGCGCCAGGGAGAAACGCATGGCCTCCACCGGCTGCATGATGCGGATATCCAGGCCGCTGGTATCGTGGTTCGGGAGATATTGCTTCACCTTGGCGATCAGTTGCGCATCGTGGGGCCGGTTGGCATCGAGCCAGAATATGGCCGGCGCACCCGTGGCCCTGGCGCGGGTCACCGCCAGCTTGACCCAATCCTGGATGGGCGCATCCTTGGTCTGGCAGCCCCGGAAGATATCGCCCTTCTCCACCTCTTGCGCCAACAGGGTTTCGCCGGAATCGGCGTCCGCCACCCGGATCGTCCCCTTGCCCGGAGAGAGGAAGGTCTTGTCGTGGGAGCCGTACTCCTCGGCCTTTTGCGCCATCAGCCCGACATTGGCCACCGAGCCCATGGTGGCGGGATCAAAGGCGCCGTTACGTGTGCAGTCGGCCACCACCTCCTGGTAGATCGTGGCATAGCAGCGGTCCGGCACCATGGCGATGGTGTCGTGCAGCGCATCGTCCGCCCCCCACATCCTGCCGCCGTCGCGGATCACCACCGGCATGGAGGCGTCGACGATCACGTTGTTGGGCACATGGAGGTTGGTGATCCCCTTGGAGGAATCCACCATGGCCAGTTCGCAGTTTTTCGCATAGGTCGCCTGGATGTCCGCCTCAATCACCTGCCGCTCCGCTTCCGGCAGGGACTGGATCTTGGCGTAGAGGTCGCCCAGGCCGTTGTTGACGTTGACCCCCAGCTCCTTGATGGTCGCGGCGTGTTTCTCGAAAACATCCTGATAAAAGACCGAGACGCAGTGGCCGAACATCACCGGGTCGGAGACCTTCATCATGGTCGCCTTGAGGTGCAGGGAGAGCAGCACCCCGTCCTGTTTCGCCGCCGCGATCTGCCCGGCGTAGAAGGCGCGCAAGGATCGGACATTCATGGCCGAGGCGTCGAAGATCTCGCCGGCAAGCAGCGGGGTCTTGGGCTTGAGCACCGTAGCGACGCCATCCTCGCCGACAAACTCGATCCGCACCTCGCATGGTTCCGCCACGGTCACCGACCGTTCGCTGCCGTAGAAATCGCCTGCCGTCATATGAGCTACCCTGGTCTTGGATGCGGCTGGCCACGGTTTCATCATCCGGTGCGGATTTTTCTGGCCGAACCGCTTTACCGAGGCCGCCGCCCGCCGGTCGGAGTTTCCTTCGCGCAGCACCGGATTGACCGCGCTGCCCAAAACCTTGGCGAATCGCGCCTGCAGCTCTTTCTCCGCCTCGGTTTTCGGCGTCTCCGGATAGTCGGGGATGGCATACCCTTTTTCCTGCAGCTCCTTGATCGCTCCCTTTAATTGGGGAATGGAGGCGCTGATGTTGGGCTGCTTGATGATATTGGCCTGGGGCTGCTTGACGAGCGTGCCCAATTCCCCAAGATAATCAGGGATTCTCTGGCTCTCGGCGAGATTCTCCGGAAAATTGGCGATGATTCTTCCGGCCAGGGAGATATCCATGGTTGTAACGGCAATGCCCGAGCCCTTGGTATAGGCCTGGAGGATCGGGAGCAGGGAATAGGTTGCCAGGGCGGGCGCTTCATCAACTTCCGTGTAGATAATCTTCTGGGTGGTCATATGGGTTCCTTCATTGGTATGTACAATCGAGGCGATGGATCCGTTTCGCAATCCGTAACCGAAGCCCACAGAATTAGCACATACCGTCCGGGATTGCAAATAGCATGTGTGGCCGCGCAGCCTGCCGCGCCCCGCCGCCCGCGCCGTTTCGCGGTTCGCTCTTTTTCTTCTTCCCTGTTGCTTTTTGCCGCCCAGACACCGTAGAATGCTGGAAAAGCCCACTTACTCCCGGAGCACGCTTACGGCATGACCGAATTCACCTGGAAGGACGAATACAGCCTCGGCAACGCGCAGATCGACGCCGAACACCAACGGCTGCTCGAGCTGGCCAACGCTGTCGCCACCCTTGCCGGCAGCGGGGAAAAAATGGCGCGGATCAAGGAGAACATCGTCGCCCTCTACGATTATGTCACAACCCATTTCCAGCACGAGGAAGAGTACATGCTTCAGCTCGGCTACCCGCAGTATGAAGAACACAAAAAACTGCACGAAGGGATCATCGCCGAGATGAACACCATCATGAAACACAGCGGCAACCTGGATGCGCTGGTATACAAATTCAAGCGGCTCATGCACGTCTGGGTGCTGGAGCATATCCTGGCCGAGGATTCGCGAATAACCCAAGGCAAAAAGAAAGAGGTTCCGGATGAACCAGCAAGCGAGGCCGGTTGAAACCATTCCCGCCATCCCCAAAACAGTGCCGCCCTTGGTCATCTACCTCTTTTTGGTGATCGGCTTGCTCTCCGCCGTGGCTTTTCGGCTGCTGACCATCATCAACTCCTTTGCCCCCACCCTGATGCGGCCGGTCTGGTATTTCGGGGTCATCGGCTACATCTTCTTTTTCGCCTACCGCTACCATATCTCCGAGAAACGGAAAACCGCCATCCGCGCCAACCTGCTGCTGGAAAAGATCCAGGGCCGGGGAGAAATCACCAGCGAAGACCGGGCGCTCATCGCCTATGTGCTCTCCTCCATCATCAAGTCCAAGGAGAACCTCAACTACCTGTTCATCTTTGTTCTCTCCATTGCCGCGGTCGGCGTGGACATCCTGCTCGCCCTCCAGGGTTATTGACGGGATACGGGATACTCTGTATTCTGCGTCCAGAGAGGCCACCCCCCTTGTCTTTTGTGATTTTTCCATTATAAAACCGTTACTGCCTGCAGATAAACCCTCCGCATCCTGGATACCGAAACGCCATGAAAACGATTCTGGTGGTGGACAACCACCCTGTTGTCCTGAAACTATTGGTGGAATTCCTGAAAAAACAGGGCCACGAGGTGATCACCGCGGAAGACGGGCTTGCGGCCCTGGAGATTCTCAAGAAGGTACGGCCGGACATCGTTTTTACCGATCTGATCATGCCCAACATCAGCGGGGAAAAGCTCTGTCAGGTGATCCGCAACCGTCCTGAGCTGAAAAATCTCCACATCATCGTTTACTCGGCCACAGTACTGGAGGATGCAACCAACATCCTCAACCTCGGCGCCGATGCCTGCATCGCCAAAGGTCCGTTCAAGAATACCGAAACGCATATCGCCAAGGTCATCGAGCATATCGACCGCAACACCCTCCATGAATTGAAGGGCAAGATCCTCGGCGGCGAAGACCTGTACAAGCGGCATATCACCTCGGAGCTGCTCTTTTCCAAGCGGCATTACGAGAGTATCTTCAACTCCATGCCCGAGGGGGTGATGGAGTTCACCCTGGACGGCAAGATCTTCCGTGCCAACACCGCGGCCCTTGCCCTGTGCGGCCTGCGGGAGGAGGATTTACTGGCCTCCAGCTTTCCCGAGCTTTTCACCGGCGACCACCGGGAACGGCTGCACGATCTGCTGCACACCCTTGGCCACGCTCCGGTGGTCATCGGCGAGACCGAGCCCATCCTGCTCAACGGCAAGATGGTCACCATTGATTTTCTTCCCAGCCGGGATGAATCGCATGCCTTCATCATCGCCATCCTGCGGGATCTCACCGAAAAAATCGCAACAACCCGTGAGCTTGAGATGATGCGCCGCCAACAGGAACGCATTCTCAACGCCGTTGGCGAAGGGATCTTCGGCCTTGACACGAAAAAGCGCATCACCTTTGCCAACCCGGCGGCCCTGGCTCTGCTGGATTACGAACCCCATGAGTTGGTGGGCGCCCGCTTGCGGGAGATCGTCCACGCCTGCACACCGGAGAATAACTGCCCGATCTGCTCGGTCTGCCAAGACGGCTTTATGCGCAAGGGGACCGAAACCTTCTGGCGGAAAAACGGCACGAGTTTTCCGGTTCGCTACACCAGCAACCCGATTGTGGAAGACTATAAAATTCTGGGTGCGGTGGTCGCCTTTGCCGATATCACCGAACGCCAGAAAATGGAGGAAAAACTGCGGGAGTCGGCCATGACCGATGAACTCACCTTCCTTTTCAACCGCCGCGGCTTCATGACCCTGGCGGACAAGCTGATCAAGATCAGCGTGCGGGACAAAACCGACCTGCTGCTCATCTTCGTCGATTTCGACAACCTGAAATGGATCAACGACTCCCTGGGGCACTCCGTGGGCGATCAGGCTCTCATTGAAGCAGCCACCCTGCTCCGGGATACCTTCCGGCTGGCAGATGTTGTCGCCCGCCTGGGCGGGGACGAATTTGTCATCCTCTGCACCGACAATTCGGCGCTGGGCAACGAGGAAACCATTCTCAACCGGTTGCGTGAAAACATCGACAAAACCAACAGGCTGACAACCCGGCAATACCGGCTGTCCCTCAGTGTCGGGGTGGGCCGCTACGAGCATCAGGCCCCTTGCTCCATTGACGAGCTGCTCCGCCGGGCAGACCAGGCCATGTATCACAACAAGGAAGACAAGAAGGCCCGCCGCCAGGATGGCTATAAACAGTAATGCCGCGAGGCTGATACTGCTTTGTCCCGATCTTTTGCCCGAAAAAAATATCCTTTTTCCTGTGGATTTTTTCGCAGGAGCCATTATAGTAACAATTATCATTAACCATCAATGAGGTGACTCATGGAAATCAGCATTGATAGAAATGTCGTGGAATTCAAGCCGGGCAACGCCCAGGAAACAGCAGCCATGGAGCTGCTGTGGCGGGTCATTGTGGACTGCATGCGGGAGAACAAAAAACTGGTGCCCATGGGCGAGTACATCCCAACCAAGGAAAACCTGGCCCGCTTTGTCATCGAGGGGATTCCCGGCGGCACCACCCAGTGGTCGGCCCTCAAGGCCCCGGCGGACAACACCTATTACTGTTCCGTCTGCAACAAGTACATGAATGTGAAAAAGGACAGCGAGATCCCGAAATGCTGCGGCAGGGACATGGAGACCATGGACTGACCCGCCCAACCATCCAGCCTCAAAAGGAGAGCTATCATGGACAAGTATGAATGCCCCTGCGGTTATGTGTACGATCCGGCGGAGGGTGATTACGAACACGGCATCGAGCCCGGCACCGCTTTTGCCGACCTGCCCGACGACTGGGTCTGTCCCAAGTGCGGCGCGGAAAAGGAAAATTTTTATAAGGTGTAACCGCCTGAAGGCAACACCACCCACCCCCTGGAAACCCTCTCACCTCGCCGGTTTCCAGGGGGTCTTTTTTTTGCCCACCCCCCGTTCCTCCCAACACTTGGCCACAGCCGACCACTTTTTCCGATTTCCGCAAACACCAAAACGCTGTACTATGCAGGGCACTATGAACATCAACAACGAAGATCAGGCCCGGGAGGCCATCGCCCTCTGGCAGTCAGACCCACCCAGGGCGCAGCTCAAAAACCTGCGGCTGGCCCTGGAATCCCTGGAACTCAGCCAGATGTACTATGAGCAGAAGGGCAACGAGCAAGGCGCGGCACGGGCTGCCGTCTGCCAGACCATTATTGCCTGCCGCATCGCCGAAATCGAAGCCGAATAGGTCAGGACCGCATTATGCACACCATGTTCGCCACCCTCGGCATGATCCTCGCCGTTGCCGGGCTTGTCGTCTCCGTGGCCTTCTGGATCCCGGGTCTCTGCAACCGGACCAGGCTTAAAGAGATCCTCGGCTCCAGATATCCGCTGGTCTATGTGGTCTATGTCGCCAACGGCCCCATGCTCCTGCTGCTTGGCGTCATCCTGCTGATCTTCTTCCGCTGAACACTCCACAAAGAGGAAACCATAATGAGCACTGACACACCATACGGCTGGAACCCCACCTTGGGCATGACCCTGCTGGCCAAACTCAAAAGCGACCTCAAGGCCGCCATGCTGAGCAAAAACGAGGCTGTCAAGGGCGCACTACGCATCATCATCAGCGAATTCCCCACCAAGATCACCACCCCCATCACCCTGGAAAGCGGCAAAAAGAGCACCCGGGCCAAGCGGGACGACGAGATCACCGACGACGACATCATCAGCCTGATCATGGGGTTGTGCAAGTCGGAACGGCAGACCCTGGAGTACAAAAAAGAGGCCAGCTCCGAGTATCTGGAGATACTGGAATCATACCTGCCCAAGATGGCCACGGAAGAGGAGATCACCGCCTGGGCCAAGGAAAACGTCGACCTTTCCAAGTTCAAGAACGCCATGCAGGCCATGGGCCCGATCATGAAGCATTTCGGCAAGAGCGCGGACGGCAATGTGGTGAAGAAGGTGCTGGCGGATTTGGCGAGATAGGTATTTTTCTAGTATTGACGTGGTGTGGTGTCCGGCGCATGCTGGAAAAAGCAGCCGGGAGGCATGAAGCGCCAATAAGAAAGCCCGACCGAAGTCGGGCTTGGGTTCGAGGACAACCCTTGCGGGTGCCCTTATTGTAGTAACGGCTCTCACCCTGGGACACTACAATCGTTGTAACGATACCCCATCATGAAAAGAAATTGCAACTCTCTTTTCTAAAATGTTCCATGAGCGTGAGGGCCAACCATGCCGAAACCAGATCGCTACACCCTTGGCCTGGACATCGGCATGGCGTCGGTGGGCGCCGCCTTGCTAGCCTGTGACCACATCATTGCCCTCTTTGTTCGCACCTTTGACAAAGCCGAAACCGCCAAAGAGGGCGAGTCGCTCAACAAAATTCGCCGCGATGCCCGCCTAACCCGCCGTCGCATCCGCCGGCGCGCCCACCGTTTGGCGGCAAGTCTCCCCCCGATCGGTTCGGTGCGCTGTCTGCAAGTAAGCGAGAAACAGTTTGCCAGCATGAAGCTGCTCTTGGGGGTAAAAAAATTGCAGGAAAAAAAGGTGAATGCCGCGCAGATGCTGCTTTTTTGAGCAGAAATTTTACTAGAAAACCCGCTTCCAGCAAGGCTGGAAGCGGGTTTTCTAGTTGTTAATTATAGCATCCCGGGGTGAGAGAGGGAACTACAACCGACAAAACAGCACGAGCACCCCCTACACAGCCTCAGACCCCTTCCGCCAGCAACGCCCTGAACTCCTCGTCGTCCAGGGCCTCTTTCTCAAGCAGGGTTTTCGCAATCTTTTCCAGCAAGGGGCGCTGTTCGGTCAGGGTTTTCTCCACTCCGACCATGCGCTCCTCGATGATCTTGCGCACCTCCTCGTCGATGAGCAAAGCGGTCTGGTCGCTGAACTCCTTCTGCTGGAACAACCCCTGCTGCAAAAACTGGTTGGCCTGTTGCAGGTAGGTGACCTGGCCGAGTTTTTCGTTCATCCCGTACATGGCCACCATGCTGCGGGCGATATCCGTGGCGCGCTGCAGGTCGTTCTGGGCGCCGGTGGTGATCTCGTCGAAGATGACCTTTTCCGCACCCCTGCCGCCCAGCAGCACGTCGATCTTCTCCAGCAGCTCGGTCTTGGACATCAAAAAGCGGTCCTCGGTGGGCAGTTGCATGGTGTAGCCTAAAGCCCCGATGCCCCTGGGAACGATGCTGATCTTGTGCACCTTTTCCGCACTCTTGCGGAAGGTGGCCACCAGGGCGTGCCCGGTTTCGTGGTAGGCCACGGTCTTCTTCTCCGTCTCATTGAGCACCCGGTTCTTTTTTTCCAGCCCGGCAACGATCCGGTCGATGGCCGCTTCAAACTCCGTCGCCTCCACCTGCTCCTTGCCCTTGCGCACCGCGAGCAGGGTCGCCTCGTTGACCAGGTTGGCAAGATCCGCCCCGGTAAAACCAGGGGTGCGGCGGGCGATGATCTCCAGATCAACCCCAGGCGCAAGCTTGATCCCCTTGGCATGCACCGCCAGAATCGCCACCCGCTCCTTGAGGTCGGGCCGGTCCACCAGGATGTGCCGGTCGAAGCGGCCCGGCCTGAGCAGAGCCGGGTCCAGGATCTCGGGCCGGTTGGTGGCGGCGAGGATCACCACCCCCTTGTTCACCTCAAAGCCGTCCATCTCGGCGAGCAACTGGTTTAAGGTCTGCTCGCGCTCGTCGTGGCCGCCCATCATGCCGCTGCCCCTGGCCTTGCCCAGGGAATCAAGCTCGTCGATGAACACGATGCAGGGCGCCTTGGCATTGGCCTGCTCAAAGAGATCGCGCACCCTGGCCGCGCCCAGCCCCACGAACATCTCGATGAAATCCGAGCCGCTGATGGAGAAAAACGGCACCCCGGATTCGCCGGCCACCGCCTTGGCCAGCAAGGTCTTGCCCGTGCCCGGAGGCCCGACCAGGAGGATGCCCTTGGGGATCTTGGCGCCCAACCGGGTAAACTTCTCCGGGGTCTTCAAAAACTCGATCACCTCGGCCAGCTCCACCTTGGCCTCCTCCTGGCCTGCCACCGAATTGAAATCCACCCCAAGATCGGTCTGGGCGATGATCTTGGCCTTGGACTTGCCCAGGGTCATCATCCCCCCCGCACCGCCCTGGCCCATGCGTTTCATCATGAACATCCAGATCCCGACGAAAAAGAGGGTGGGCAGAACCCAGGAGAGCAGCGTGCGCAAAAAGGTGTTCTCGTTGGCCGCGATGATATCCACCCCGTATTTTTCCAGAAAATCCACGAGGTTGCGGTCATCGATCCGCGGGGTCACAAAGAGGGCCTTGGGAAACATCGGCTCCTTCTTGCTGCTCTCGATTTTTTCATACCCTTTGAGCAGGGTGGAGGAGATAACCACGGAATTGATCTTTTTTTCCGCCACGTGCGCCTTGAACTGGCTGTAGGAAACATTGTTTATCTGCGGCGAAATCCAGTTCTGGAGGAGGATGAAGATGGCCAGGGCGATGAACAGGTAGCTGAGAGAAAACTGGAATTTTTTTTCCATTGCCAATATATCCTTTGGATTATGGTCCGCTCAGGCGGGGAATACACGATCTTCCCTGCCCGGACCTTGCTTTCATGGTATAAGATAATTGTTTTTTTTGCAAAGCCGATGAATGGAGCCCGTGGAAAATGAATCCCGCCGATGAAATCGTTGTGATCGTTGATGAGCAGAACCATGAGGTGGCGCAGGTTTCCAGACGGGTGATGCGGGAAGGCGGCCTGATCCACCGGGCCAGCTACATCCTGGTCTTTAACCGGAGCCAGGAAATCTTTGTCCAAAAACGGACCATGACCAAGGATATCTATCCCGGTTACCTGGATGTGGCCACCGGCGGTGTGGTCCTGGCCGGGGAAACCTACGAGGTTTCCGCCAAGCGCGAACTGGCGGAAGAGCTTGGGGTGCGCAAGGCTTCCCTCGCCAGCCATTTCGATTTTTACCATGCGGCGGACAATAACCGGGTCTGGGGCAGGGTCTTCTCCTGCACCGCCGAGGGGCCGTTCGTGCTCCAGCCCGAAGAGGTGGAGGATGGCTTTTTTCTCGGGATGGATGAATTGCAATCCCTTGCCGCGGCCGAACAATTTACCCCGGATGGCCTTATGGTCCTGAAGAGATTCATGGCCGGATGAAACGGTTTTTTACAGCCCTCCTCGACCTCCTGCTGCCCTCGTTCTGCCTGGCCTGTGAAAAGCCCCTGGGCTCGGCGCCGGACCTCTTGTTCTGCCCGGACTGCCGGGAGAGGCTCCAGTTTATCCACAGCCCGCTCTGCCCCTGTTGCGGCAGGGTCTATCTCGCGGCGGCCGGCGGCGACCACCTTTGCGGAGCCTGCCTTGCCGCCCCTCCTCATTTCACGCGGGCCAGGGCGCTCTTTCTCTACGAAGAGCCGCTGAAAGAGGTGATCCACCGCTTCAAGTACCAGGGAAAGACAGCCTGTTTGCCAAGCTTTGCCCGGTTTGCCACAAACCATCCCCTGTTGGCTGATCTGGAAGGGGTTGACTGGATTGTCCCCGTGCCATTGCATCCAAGCCGCTTGCGGGAACGCGGCTTCAACCAGGCCCTGCTCCTGGCCCACGCCTTGTTTCCCAAGGACCTCCGGATCGCCCCCGGCCTTCTGTTCCGTACCCGGCCGACCGAGCCGCAGACCAGCTTCAACGGGACAGCCCGCCGCGCCAATCTGAAAAACGCCTTCGCGGTTGTAAAACCGCAAGGGCTTGCAGGGAAAAATATTCTCCTCATCGACGATGTGTTCACCACCGGCACCACGGTGAACGAATGCGCCCGGGTTCTCAAAAAGGCGGGCGCTGCCGGAGTGATGGTGCTGACGCTGGCCAGGGTCAAGGAGGATTATTAGGTAAATATCCATCAGCACCACATCTGCTTCGCAGTCTCGCCTCGCTCGCATAGCTGTCATCGGCCTGCTCGCATAGCTGGGCTATTGCTCGCCGTCCTATTCCGCGCATCTGCGGCAGCAGCGAAGCGGCGCTGCTAATATTTACCGCCTGTGGGGATGCCGGGATTTCATCTTGATTTGGTCGGATAGTTAGAGCTTGGCAGCAGAAAAATTCCGGTTTACCCTGTAGCCACAACAACCATGAAACCATGAGGAAACATTGCCATGAATCTCCATGCCCTTGCCAGCCTTGCCGCCCTTGTTGTTGCCGGTCTGACCTTTGCCTTCATGCTTAAAAAGCAAAGGGAAATCGACTGCCCGTCCTGACTGCTTATCTACGCCACCACTGGTATGGGTCTCATATCATATTATCTCTTCACCTTTTTTCTCTGATCTCCCGGGGCAGACATGCACGTTTCAGGAAAACCCTATCGAACCATCTGGCCGTCTGAGACAGACGGCGCCACCATAAAGATTATCGACCAGCGTCATCTTCCCCACCGCTTCGTGGTTGAGGAGCTGCGCACCGTGAACGAGGTGTGCACGGCCATCCGGGAGATGCATGTGCGCGGGGCCGGGCTCATCGGCGCCACGGCCGGTTTCGGCATGCACCTTGCCGCCCTTGCCGCGCCGGAACATGACTTTGCCGGATTTATGCACAAAGCGGGCGAGAAACTGGTCCAAACCAGACCCACCGCCGGCAATCTGGCCTGGGCGGTGAAGCGGCAGCTTGCAGCCATCGATCAGGGAGAAACCATTACGGCACAACGGGCCAGAGCCTTTGCGGTTGCCTGCGAGATAGCGGGCGAGGACGCGGAATTCTGCCGAAGGATCGGAGAGCACGGCAAGGAGATCATCGCCGAACTGAGCCGCAGAAAAAACGGCGGGGTGGTCAATATTCTCACCCACTGCAATGCGGGCTGGCTGGCCTTTGTGGATTACGGTTCCGCCACCGGACCCATCTATGCCGCCCATGCCGAGGGGATCAAGGTGCATGTCTGGGTGGACGAAACCCGCCCCTGGCTGCAGGGGGCCAAGCTCACCGCCTGGGAACTGAAGGAGGAAGGGGTACCCCACACCCTGATCGCCGACAACACCGGGGGCCATCTCATGCAGCACGGCATGGTGGACATGGTCATCGTCGGCACCGACCGCACCACCCGCTGCGGCGACGTGGCCAACAAGATCGGCACCTATCTCAAGGCGTTGGCCGCCCGCGACAACGGGGTGCCCTTTTATGTAGCCCTGCCCTCCTCCACCTTTGACTGGGCGGTGCGGGACGGTCTGAGCGAGATACCCATCGAACAGCGGAGCGGCGAGGAGATCACCCATATCCGGGGCTTGAACGAGGCGGCGGAAATGACCACCATCGCCATTGCCCCGCCGAATACGGCCACAGCGAACTATGCCTTTGACGTCACCCCGGCCAGGTTGATCACCGGGCTGATCAGCGAACGCGGAATCATGCAGGCCAGCGAAGGGGATATCCTGCGGCTGTACCCGGAACACTGCCGGAAACACCTCATGCCAGCCCCAGGCTCTCCATCACCGTCTCGTGAAACAGAGGCCGGAACTGCTTGATCCGTGGATTCTCCCGGCTGGGATGGACCCGGTTGCTCAAGAGAACCATGACCAGATCGCGGGCCGGGTCGATCCAGAAGGATGTCCCGGTAAAACCGAGATGGCCCACGCTGGCAGGATCCAGATATCTTCCGCCACTGGAACCGGTGGCGGAAGGGGTGTCAAAACCCAAACCCCAGGTGGAGCCGGGGATGTTTTGACGGATTAAAAATCGGCCAAGATCGCTTGTCAGGTAGCCGGGATGCTCCTTGCGGCCCTGCCATTGATCGAGCAACTGCACCCCCATCTCCAGCACCCCCCCGATGGTGCCGAACAACCCGGCATGCCCGGCCACCCCTCCAAGGGCATGGCAGTTTTCATCGCTTACCTCGCCGCAGAGGAGCCGCTTGCGAAAAGCGCACTCTTCCGTGGGAGCGATGCGCTTCTTGTGCGTGGTCCCTGTTTGCTCTGGCCCTGCCGGTCCATAGAATATCTTTTCCGCAATCCCCAGGGGGTCGGCGATTTTTTCCCTGAAAAACCGGTCCAGCTCCCAATCGCTTTTCCTTTCCACAATCAGGCCCAACAACATGAAGCCGAGATCGCTGTACACCGAACCGCTGCCAGGCTCATAGGCTGGAGATTCCGCGAGGAGCAGGTCGAGGAGCGCTTCCTTTCTTTTTGCCTCGGGCAGGCGGAGCAATTCGAGATAATAGGGTTTATGGGCAGAAAAGCCAGCGGAATGTCGGAGAAGATCCTTGATCGAGACCCTGTGCAGGAATGAATCCCTTGCCAGGGGAAAAATATCCGAGATCCGTTCGGTAAGTTGCAGCCGTTGCGCTTTCAACAGGGCAAGCACCGCCAGGGTTGTGGCCAGCGGCTTGGTCAGCGAGGCGAGATCGTACACCGTGGCTTCATCAACCCTGTTTTCCCGGCTGTAGGTGGTGTGTCCGTATGTCTGAATTATCCGTTCTCTCTTCTCCGGCACTCCCCACACAACCCCCATTGCGGCCCCGGGAAAAGCACGCCGCTGGATCGCCTCGGTGAAAATATTGTAACAGTTTGATATTGTTGTTTTTTTAATGTTTGTATGCATGCAGTGAAAAAATATTCCGCTCCCTGGTGGGGATGGTCACAAAAATGGGTGTTTCGGCGGCTCGAAAATAACCATAATACAGTATCTTTTTATTTATTATCATTGAATTTTTTTTGATTTTACACTATCTTTTTGTAGCTGTTTTTAAAAAAATGCAGCCGCTGACGTATATTTAGTTTTTTTACAATAAAATCAATAAATTAAATGGTTTTTATTGTCGTGATCCACCTAGAGGCCTTGCATAAATTTTTCAACACCTTCTTAACAGTGTCTGTCGAAACTCTGTTCACTCTGTTTGTACAATCTGTTGATAACTTGTTGTATATCCTTTTCCAATTTTTCCCAGTCTGCGTTCGATTAAAAAATATTTAAAATGTTCAGGAGGTTACTGTCTTTTTCAACATATCAACACCCTTAATAACCATAATCTTTTAAATATACATACAACTACTACTCTATGGAGTGCCCCCTTATGTCCCTTATTTTCAACATCTCCCGTGATGATTTTTTGACAGGCCTTGCTTCCCTGCAAAATGTAACCGGTAAAAAGGGAAATATCGCCATTCTCTCCAATATCCTGATTGAGTCTCAAACAGACTCCCTCCTTTTGACTGCCACCGATCTGGAAATAGGCATCCGAAACAGTCTGCCTGCGGAGATACTCTCCTCCGGCTCCATTACCCTGCCTGCAAAGAAGATTTTTGAAATAGTGCGGGAGTCCGGCGCCGATCAGATCCACGTCGAGATCATGGAAAACAACTGGGCGAAGATCACTGCGGATTCCACGGATTACAAGCTGGCCGGCATGCCCAGCGAGGAATATCCCGCCTTTCCCGAGTACGATGAAAACAATCTTGTAGCCCTGGCCAGCGACAGGATCAAGGATCTCATCGATAAAACGATATATTCCGTGGCTCCGGAAGGGGAATCCCAATTCAATCTCACCGGGGTTCTGGTGGAAAAGGATGTTGCGGACGGCAAGAACATGCTCCGCATGGTTTCCTCGGACGGGCACCGTCTTTCTTTGTGCGAAACGAACGTGGACAATGATTTGAGCGGGCTGAAGATGGAGAAGATCATCCTCATTCCCCGCAAAGGCATGCAGGAAATACGAAAATTCACGGATAATTCAGCGGAAATAAAAATATCGTTTGAAGAAAAACAGGCGGTTATAAAAACCGACCATTCCATCATCGTTGTCCGTTTGATGAATGGTGATTTCCCGGATTATAAAAATATCATCAATATGATCAAAAAAGAAAAGTGCATAGAGATGAAAAGGGTTCAGTTCATGAATTCGATGAAGAAAATGAATCTCTTCACCGAAGACCGTTACAACGCCGTGCAGTTTCAGATAAAACCCGGCAAACTTATCCTTTCCTCGCAGAGCATGGATATAGGCAGCGCCAAGGATGAAATAGCGATCACCTATGACGATGCTCCCTTAAAGCTCGGATTCAACGGAAAATATTTTATTGAAACCATGCAGGTAATGTCCAGCGAGACCATCAAGGCCTATATCAATTCGGAAGAAAGCCCCTGCATGATTCAAGGCGACGACGATCCAGGCTTTGCCAGCATCATCATGCCCATGAAGATATAAAGGGCGCAAGGCAACACCCTTTTCCGGTTATTCCTTGTGTAGCACCAACAATTTTTTTAATAAAAAAAAAAAGAAGACGAGGGCTCATACTTTGACTGAAGGACAGAAAAATTACGGAGCGGATCAGATCAAGGTTCTTTCCGGCCTTGAAGGCGTCCGGATGCGTCCGGCCATGTACATCGGCAACACGGCGGAAGAAGGGCTCCATCACCTCATCTACGAAGTGGTGGACAACAGTATCGACGAGGCCCTGGCAGGACATTGCACGGACATCAAAGTGATTTTCCACCGGGACGGAAGCTGCAGTGTAGAGGACAACGGACGCGGAATCCCGGTGGAGATGCACGAAGAAGGGGTTTCCGCCCTGGAGCTGGTCATGTGCACCCTGCATGCGGGCGGCAAGTTCGATCACGATACCTACAAGGTTTCCGGTGGGTTGCACGGGGTGGGCGTTTCGGTGGTCAATGCCCTGAGCAAATGGGCCACGGCCGAGGTAAAAAGAAACGGTAAGATCCATCGCCAGACGTACCACCTTGGTATTCGCCAGGGAGAAATGGAAACCTTCGGCGAGTCAGACAAGACCGGCACCAAGATCACCTTCATGCCCGACCCGGAGATATTCAAGGAAACCACCGAGTTCAAATACGACATCATCCAGGCCCGCATGCGGGAAGTGGCTTTTTTGAACAAGGAGGTAAAGATCCTCCTCCACGACGAGCGGACCGGGGCCGAGGATATCTTTCACTTCGAAGGCGGCATCGTCTCCTATATCGAATATCTCAATCGCAACCGGACCCATATCCACCCCGATCCGGTCTTTATCTACGGCGAGCGCGACAATGTCCAGGTGGAGGTCAGCTTCCAGTATTTCGACGGCTACTCCGAGCGGCTCTTTTCCTTTGTCAACAACATCAACACCAAGGAAGGCGGCACCCATGTCGCCGGTTTCCGGGGTGCGCTGACCCGATGCATCAACAAGTATGCCAGTGATGACGTGGTCCCCAAGAACATGAAGGAGAAGATGGGCGGCGATGATGTCCGCGAGGGACTCACCTGCGTGGTTTCAGTCCGTGTTCCCGACCCGCAGTTTGAAGGGCAGACCAAGACCAAGCTGGGCAACAGCGAGGTGAAATCCATCGTGGAAGCGGTGTGCCATGAAAAGCTCTCCATTTATCTTGAGCAGAATCCCCAGGTGGCCAGGAAGATTCTCACCAAGGTGGTGGACGCGGCCCGGGCCCGGGAAGCAGCCCGGCGCGCCAAGGAACTCTCCCGCAAAAAGGGCTCCGGCCTTGATCTGCTGATGGCTGGCAAACTAGCGGAATGCCAATCCAAAGACCCCAAGGACCGCGAGATATTCCTGGTGGAGGGTGATTCCGCCGGCGGTTCGGCCAAACAGGGACGGGACCGTTCCGTACAGGCCATCCTCCCCCTGCGCGGCAAGATCATGAACGTTGAAAAGGCCCGGTTCGACAAGATCCTCTCCAGCGAGGAAATAAAACAGATCATCTCCGCCCTTGGCACCGGCATCGGCCGCGATGAGTTCGACCTGGATAAACTTAGGTACCACAAGATCATCATCATGACCGATGCGGACGTCGACGGCGCTCACATCCGCACCCTGCTGCTCACCTTTTTCTACCGGCAGATGCTGCCCCTGGTGGAAAACGGCAATATCTACATCGGGCAGCCGCCCCTGTTTCGCCTGGGTCGCGGCAAGAAAGAGCAGTATTTTTCCGACGAGAACGAGCTCAACCAGTATCTCTTTGCCCAGGCCAGCACCAGTGTCCAGGTAACGGTGGGTACAAGCGAGGAGAAGATGGCGGGCGAGGATCTCATCGGTCTGTTGAAAAATCTTGCCGGCTACCAGAAGATCATCGAGTACCTGACCCGCATCAACCTCTGGGAAGAGATGGTCCATTTCCTGCTGGACAACGACATCACCTCGGCGGATCAGTTTGAAGACCTCAATCTGGTGGAGCACCTCAACGAAGAGCTGCACCACAAGGATTTGATCCTCGGCGCTGTCCGCCCCTGCCGCTGGCGGCCGAGCTGCTGGGAGTTCGACGCGGCCATCAAGGACAAGGCCCACATGATGATCACCGTGGGCCCGCAGGTCCCGCTGATCGGCGAATACCGTTCCGCCATCCGCCAGTATCCACAGATCAAACAGTATCTCACCTCCCCGTTCACCGTGGAGACTGCCAACAAGGAGATCGCAGTGCCCAACTGGCAGGAGCTGCTCACCGTTGTCCGGCAGGAGTCGTTTAGGGGCAGCAACCTCCAGCGCTACAAGGGTCTCGGTGAAATGAACCCCGAGCAGCTCTGGGATACCACGATGAACCCGGATAAACGGACCCTGCTGCGGGTGAGTATCGACGATGCGGCCTTGGCCGACGACATGTTTACCTGTCTGATGGGCGACAAGGTGGAGCCCCGGCGCGAGTTCATCCAGAACCACGCCCTTGAGGTGGCGGACCTCGATATTTAGCAGGGTGTTTTTACCAACCCGTTCGGTCTGAGCATGTCTAAGGCCTGTAATTGCAGGTATCAGTGGTTCGACAAGCTCACCACGAACGGAAGAAGTCTTATGCTTTCAAAGATGACCACCGTTCACCCTGAGCGTGTCGAAGGGTGTTTTCGGAGTTTTGCAACAGGCTCATAAAACAAGGATTTGTAATATGTCGGAAGAAATGACCCAAGATTTGCCGATCTCCTCGATCTCCATTGAAAAGGAATTGAAGAAATCCTACCTCGATTACGCCATGAGCGTCATCATCGGCCGGGCCCTGCCCGATGTGCGCGACGGCCTCAAGCCCGTGCATCGCCGCGCCCTCTTTGCCATGCGGGAACTGAGCAACTTCCACAACCGGCCCCATCTCAAGTCCGCCCGTATTGTCGGTGACGTCATCGGTAAGTACCATCCCCACGGCGATACCGCGGCCTACGACACCATCGTCCGCATGGCCCAGGATTTTTCCATGCGCTACCCGTTGGTGGACGGCCAGGGTAACTTTGGTTCGGTGGACGGCGATTCCCCTGCGGCCATGCGGTACACCGAAGCGCGGATGACCAAGATCGACCAGGAGATCATCGCGGATCTGGAAAAGGAAACCGTTGATTTCGTGCCCACCTACGACAACTCCCACATGGAGCCGGTGGTTTTCCCCTCCAGAATTCCCAATCTGCTGATCAACGGCTCCTCCGGCATCGCCGTAGGCATGGCCACCAATATCCCGCCCCACAACCTGGTGGAGGTGATGAACGGCCTCATCGCCATGATCGACGACCCGAATATTACGGTCAATCAGCTCATGGACCATATCACCGGTCCGGATCTCCCCACCGGCGCCTTTATCTGCGGCCGGGCCGGCATCCGGGAGGCCTATGAAACCGGTCGCGGCTCCATTCTCATGCGCTCCAAGACCGATGTGGAGAAGAGCAAGAGCGGCCGGGAATCCATTATCATCACCGAGATTCCCTACCAGCAGAACAAGGCGTTCCTCATCGAAAAGATTGTCCTGTTGGTCAAGGATAAGCGGATAGATACCATCGCCGAGGTGCGCGACGAATCCGATCGGCACGGGATGCGCATCGTGCTTGATCTGAAAAAGGACGCCATTGCCGAGGTGGTGATTAATCAGTTGTACAAGCTGACCCCGCTCCAGCGGAGCATGGGTATTATTCTGCTCTCCATCGTCAACAACCGGCCTGAGATTTTGAATCTGCGGCAGATTCTCGAATATTTCCTCCTGCACCGGAAGACCATTGTTTACCGGCGCACTGCCTACGACCTCAAAAAAGCCGAGGAAAAGGCCCACATTTTGGAAGGGCTCAAGATCGCCATCACCAACCTCGATGAGGTGGTGGAGCTGATCAAACAATCCGCCAACCCGCAGGAAGCCAAGATCGGCCTGATAGCCCGCTTCTCCCTCTCCGAGATCCAGGCCCAGTCCATTTTGGAGATGCGGCTGCACCGGCTCACCGGCCTTGAGCGGGAAAAGATCGTCAGCGAATACGAAGAGCTGATGCGGCAGATCACCTGGTTCAAGCAGGTGTTGGCAGATCAGCACCTGGTGATGAAGATCATCCGCGACGAGTTCACCGAGATCATCGAGCAGTACGGCGACGAGCGGCGCACCGAGATCATCGAGGCCCCGGACGAGATTCTGCCGGAAGACATGATCATGCAGGAAGAGATGGTGGTAACGGTCACCCATGAGGGCTACATCAAGCGCAATCCCGTTGACCTCTACCGCTCCCAGCGGCGTGGCGGCAAGGGCGTCAAGGGCGCCAACACCATCGAGGACGATTTCGTCTCCAACATGTACACGGCCTCCACCCACGACACCTTCCTCTTCTTCACCAACCTCGGCAAGGTCTTCTGGCGCAAGGTGTACGAGATTCCCCAAGCTGGCCGCATCGCCCGGGGCAAGGCCATTGTCAACCTTCTCGAACTCACCGAGGGCGAAAAGGTTGCCGCCATCCTGCCGGTCTCGACCTTTGACGTACCCGAGGGTCAGGAATGCCATGTGCTAATGATCACCAAGAAGGGCATCGTCAAGAAAACGGTCCTTTCCGAGTTCCGCCGCCCCATCCGGCGCGGCAAGATCGCCCTCACCATCCGCGAGGATGACGAGATTTTGGGCGCGGTGTTGACCAACGGCAGCAACGATATCCTGGTCGTCACCCGCAAGGGCATGTCGGTCCGCTTCAACGAGCAGAACGTCCGCAGTATGGGCCGCACCGCAACCGGGGTCAAGGGCATCAACCTGGCCGAGGGCGACGAGGTGGTCTCCGTTGATGTGGTGCACGAGGGCTCCTCGGTGGTGGTGGTCACGGAAAACGGCTACGGCAAGCGGAGCGAGGTGGATGAATACCGGTTGATCAAGCGCGGCGGCAAGGGGGTTTTCGCCATCAAGGCCAGCGAACGCAACGGCCTGGTGGTCGGGGCCATGCAGGTGACCGACGAAGACGAGCTGATGATGATCACCAACGGCGGCAAGATCATCCGCATCTCCATGCGCGATCTGCGGGTTATTGGCCGGAATACTCAGGGAGTAAGGCTCTTCAAGCTGGACGAGGGTGAGAAGGTTATGGCGGTGGATCGGATGGCCGAGATCATTTCCGAGGATGAGGAAGGCGAGGACGAGGAAACCGAAGAGTGATGCAAAAAGTTGCATTTTGCAATTTTAAGTCGTAAAATGTATCCATGAGAGAGACCCATCATGGAGGTGTACTATGGCAATGGCGGTAAGAATATCAGAAGAGTTGGTCGGCGAAGCGAAACGGTTCAGTAAAATCGAGCACCGATCCCTGACCGGCCAAATCGAGCATTGGGCGCGGATCGGCAAATGCTCGG
>Ga0074195_1000878_pt1 | contig 49911 bp, 47 predicted proteins | sample EPASupsiteHSE623_FD_64525 | JGI IMG/M metagenome (GOLD analysis project Ga0074195, IMG submission 64525) | Bioremediated contaminated groundwater from EPA Superfund site, New Mexico - Sample HSE6-23 | ecosystem: Environmental > Aquatic > Deep subsurface > Groundwater > Contaminated ...
AAAAAATATCGTCGGTTGTCAAACTAGCTATTACACTAACCAACGATATTAATTCTCGATTAATTTTATTTAGCAACAACCGCCGTTAGGACTACTCGAGTCAAAGCATAAGACATGAAGATGACTGCCAAACCAACCACCGACCAAATAATAATATCACGCCCCTTTTTAACCTTCTCCGGATTACCGGAAGAAGTCATCCAAGTCAGACCGCCAAAGACAAACATTAGTAAGGCAATAGATCCCACTACTCCTAAAACAGCGTTAATCACCTGACCAATTAACTCTTGTGGCGTATCAACGCCGAGAGGATTGGTGAGCTTTAAAGATCCTGAAGGAGTTGGCTGGTTAGCGCCAGGAGCGGGGTCAGAGGCAAGTTGAGCGTTAGTCGCTAGAAGTGGGAATAATAAAATAGAAAAGCTGAACAAAATTAAAAAAAGTTTTTTCATAAATGTAAATTATTGGCTGTTTTTATTATACCATAAAATTTGAGAAATAAAAAAAGGGGGACGACTCACGTGACATCGTCCCCCAAATACCATTAGTGCTCAACCCCTATTGCACGATTAATTTTGGTGGGGTTGAACCTAAATTTTTAATCTTAAACTTGTATTTCCCCGGCCATTTTTCAATGGTACCGGATGTAGCCATTGTCCCATCGGGATAACTTAGCTGGACTTTCGTTTCATCAGCGAACCTATAACTTCTGCCGGACGGGATGCTGTCCCAAAACTGATTTTCTTCCCCGGTCTGGAGATTTAACTTGTATTCACCTGAGGGGCGAATCACAAAATCCCTGTCAGGTATCACGGCTTGAGCTATTTGGACTGATGGTGCTCCAACTGTCTGATCTTTCTGATCTTTAAGAAGGTCAATATCCCAGTGTTGGTTAAACCCTTTTAAAGTATCTGCGGCTTCTTTGGTGAATCCGATTGCAAGCAACCTGTTATAATAAACGAGAAATTCCCCACTTGCCCTTTCTTGATGGATCCTCCAAATGTCCTTAGCATGGACACTTGTTCTATCGCCAGATAGATCTTCTCCGAATTGGTCTAACGCGGCAATGGATACTTCGGAGAACCCTTTTGAGGTTCGATGAAATATAGAGATTGCCATCGACCCGACAAGAAATACGATAGCGAGTATTCTGCCAATGGAGGCGAGCTTCTTCAGATCGCGACCAAATGTATACTCGGAGGTCACTCCGTCTTGGTCAGCCTTCTCTTTGGCATTAATACTAGCTTGCGCTAATGCCCGCAACCAGCTACAAACACCAAAGAAGACTATTAAGCCGATAGCGAGGCCGAAGCTAACTCCAATATACACCCGGAGTAAAACCGTAAATACAATAACTGCCACCGTAATGGCAATTTGTTTCTGCATTTTTTTCATGATACTACTTTTTGACGTTAATGTATGAATCTAACCTCTGCCCCAAATCTTGCCAAACACCGCTTTTACAACTTCCATAATCCCATTGGCCATGAGATCTATTTTCAAAATAGTATCAAGCGATGGATGACCACCCAAATTATCTGGATGAGAGCTACTCATTAGAGCGGTGATGTCTGGTTGCCCAGCGGAGACGACACGAGGTTCGACTGGTTTTCTGACAACTTCACTATACAAACCATACCATTTGGCCAGACGTTCAAGGACTGGATCGCTGGCTTCATCGGAAGACTTGTCAATTAGAGTCTCAACCGACTCTTCAATTGCTTCCGCCACCTCTTCACGCGAGGCAATAATGATATAGAGTATACTGACAATAGTCAGTAAAACTCCTAATTGCCAAAGACGGATAGAACCAGAATATGGCTTTTCGCCACCCTTAATCATATACTCCTCGCCCACAATCGCCGCAGCTTCATTATAGAAACGTTCCGACTTTGATAGTCGGACCTTCTCATGATGAACGGCGCCAACTTTATTGGTCATCTCATTCACGGCAATCGGCTTACCCCGAAACGCGGAGGGATTCAGGAGTGGTTTTCCAGGACCAATTAATATGGCTGAAAGCCAAATTAAAATTGTAACACAGGCGAGCAAGAAGGCTCTCCCGTTATTCACCCGAAAAAACCAACCTCTTTCAAATGGTTTCGGTTGATTAGACCGATCACGGTGTCTCCTGGGATGAATGTGCGCTGACCTGGGAATGCCCGAGACAGAAGCCCGGACTTTTATTTTTTCACCAGGATCCAAGCGGCGACGCAAAGGTATGATTACCTCCCCTTCACTGTCAGTTTGCCGACGAACGTCGTGACCATCAACAAAGATGGTGACGTTCTTCCCAGCTACTCCCCAACCATTCTCTTCAGTCACTCTGACTTTAATTCTAACTCTTCCGGGGTTGCAACTCCTATCAACATGACCCCACAAGGAAATTTTGGCGGGATCTTTGACTTTTTTCGCGGCGATGGCCGGGACAATTACTGTGGCCGTTTCTTTGTGAGCAAACTGGACTATCCGGAAACTAAAGGTCACTGATTGCTCACTATGACCCATAGGGATAGAAAACGGAAACTCAGCAACTCCGTTATTATCCGTCTGACGAGATAACATTAAATTGTGAGTATCTGCTGCCACGTTGATATCTTCCAGAACCATAATTTTTCCGTCGTCGGTAGCGATACACTCAAATCTAATATCTAACGTATTGTTGGCCTGGTTAACATATTGGCGAGCAATACGGATCTGCAGGTCTTTTTTAGTCGGCGGAACCTTCGCCGGAATTCGAACATCTAATAATTTTTCCTGGTTCATGCCGTTACCTTCAAGCACGACGCGGAATTTTAATCTCTGTTCGTAATCAAGCAAAGTTCCGCTATGCGTAAGTAGCGCATAACCGGTAAGATCAGTGGGCTTACTGTCTAACAATAGGAATTCCTGAGAAGATTCAAGAACTACTACTTGTCCGACCAATACTTGGCCATTAGAGATGACACGAACCTTCACATGAAGGTCGAAGGTGTGATTACCGCGAGTTGTTATACTGGCGATAGCCTGGATATCGACTTTAGATCGACCAGACTGATTGTTTGTGGAACCTGAACCTCCCGGTTTCGGTGTCCATTTCACTGGATTACTCATTGCAAACGTTTTATGGTTTTATCTTGTTTTTACTACTAATTGTTAATGAACAACTTTTGCCAACCACACCTACTCCCCGCCTTTACCAAGGCAGGGAAAAACCACTTCAAAAGAAGGGGTTTAAGTCTCTCATTATGTTCCCAGAATTATATCACTTTTCATTATTTCTGTCAATAAGCAAAAGATCTTACTAACCAAGAGAAAAAGCCGCTAAAAAATCCTCTAGTATTAGAGGATTTTTTAGTAAAGTGAGCCGTTGATCGGGCTTGAACCGATGACCTTCTCCTTACCATGGAGATGCTCTACCAACTGAGCTACAACGGCGTTAATTTTAAAACCGTCCCTCGGACGGTCAAATATTTTTCTCAAAGCGCGGCAATCTTTTCCTGCCAAGCAGTTAATTTATTATTATCCGGATTAACCTCAGCCAATTTCTGCCAATAATCCAATGCTAATTCTTTATCTTTTTTTATTATACTTAAATCTAAAATTAAATCAAGGTAGCGCGGATTATTGGGTTCCAAATCTAAAGCCTCGCGGAGATTATCTAAGGAAACAGAAAAATTTTCTAGCTCTTTTTCTAACACCGCCAAAGAAAAATAAATTTCTTGTCGTGTAACATCACCTAAGTCTTCTTGATCTTTTTCTAGCTGCCGAGCGAGCTTTAAAGCATGCTCATAAGTTTGTCTAGCTTCCGTCCATTTTTTTTGATTCTCATATAAATTGCCGAGTTGGAAAAAAGCACTAAGATTTTTTTGATCCAAACTAATAATTTCTAAAATTTTCTCCTCGGCTTCATTAAATAACTCATTTTTCATTAAATCAGAAGCTTCTAGCAATAGCCCTTTTAACCGTTTCTGTTTTTCTGCCCAAGGTAATCTCAATCCCTTTTTATGGTTAATCTTAACTTTTTTTAAACGATTATGGAGCGCTTGCAAAAAGCCGCCTAGATGTCGACTAGCAAATAACCAAGTCCGCCCCACCACGTCCGTCCAACGCGCTAAGTCTCTTTCAACTCGTTGCTTAATAATCTTTTCTTTAAACTTAGCTTCCTTCTCACCGGGAATATTATTGATATCTAAAATCGCTAAAGCGGGAAACTTTTTAAACAGGATAAACAGGATAACTACTAAAGCGACGACAATTAGACTAAGTGAAATAATCGTTAGAACCATAGATTGCTAAAATTTTCTTTTAAGCTGGCGGCACCGACCAAGAAACCAGCGATATGCTTTTGTTGTAAAAACGCCGGAGCATTTTTATGATCGACACTACCACCATAGAGAACCCTAATATTTTTCTTAAGAATCTTCTCTGTTTCTTCAGATACAAAAGTATTTATTGCTTCTGCTTCAGTAGGAATAATCGCTTTTCCAGGACTGATGGCCCAAAGCGGTTCATAGGCAACTACTAGATTGGATGCCTTTTGTATCTTTACATTTCGCAAAGCATCGCGCAGTTGATTAGTTAAAACCATTTTAGTTCGACCAGCTTTCTTGTCAGTCGATTTTTCTCCAATACATAAAATCGGTATTAGTTTATTTTCTAGAGCCGCTTTTATTTTTTTATTAATCAATTCTGAAGTCTCACCCAATTTTTCCCGCCTTTCGCTATGACCAATGATAACATACTTAACACCTAGTGTCTTAAGGTCAACTGGAGATATCTCGCCCGTATCAGCGCCCCGAGTAGCTATTGCACAATCTTGAGCTCCTAGATTTAAAGGAGATTTCTTAAATAGACTCGTCAGAGATAATAGGGAGAGATAGTCGGGACAGATAATTATCTCCGATTTCAACTTCTTATTCTTAGCTATCTTAATAGCGCTAGCTTTAAACTTTTTGGCTAATAATAAACTTTCTTTGGTCGACAGTTTCATTTTCCAATTAGCAATAATAAGTTTATTCATATATATTGACAAAAATAGTTAATAATGATATCTTGAATTAATTTCGTATCCTTGAAAATATGAAAACATAAAATAATACCTAACCGATGAAAAAAAAGAAGAAACTGGAAGAGAAAGAAAAGACGTATGGGCCTTACAGCGTCCCGACCACAACCGGCTTTGTCTGGTTCCATATCAAAGGGGCTGAGAACGAAGAAGAGGCTGATGCGGCAGCTTTCATCGTGGCCGATGTAATAGAAGCTGAGCTGAAGCGTACTAACCGCTACCCAGGATGACAAGACGACATTATCGCAACAGAGTTGCCACCATACTGACCACAGTATGGTTTTTTTTATCGCGCCGATTTAGCCCAATCAATTGTCCGTTTAATCCCCTCTTCCAAACTGACCTGGGGTTCCCAATTCAAAACTTCCTGCGCCCGACTATAACTTAAACAACTGCGACGCTGTTCGCCTTCTTTAGCTGGAGCCTCAACAACTTTTATATCCTGTCCTAAGGCAATGGCAATTTGTTTTCTTAAATTTAATAAATTAGTTTCTGTTCCTGACCCTAAGTTTATTTCTCCCCGGCAATCGATATCCTTAGCTAAGACCAGACCACGCACAACATCATCAATATAAACAAAATCTCTGGTCTGCAAACCATCACCAAATTGAGTGCTGATTAATCCTTTAACAGCATTATCAACAAAGATAGCAATTACCCCGGCCTCGCCACCTTTGAATTGCCGAGGACCATAGACATTAGCAAACCGTAGAATCGTATAGTTCAAACCATAAACTTGATAATAATAATTCAAATACTTTTCCATGGTTAATTTATGAATGCCATAAGGAGAGAGCGGATAGGCAGGGGCTAATTCGGTAGTGGGAATTTCTTCTGTCTCCCCATAGATCGCTCCGCCAGTCGAAGAGAAAATTATTTTTTTCACGCCTGTCTGACGACAATTTTCTAAAATATTAAGACCACCCAAAACATTGATTTTATTATCAAACTCGGGATTAGCGACTGATTTACTAACTTCGATTTGCGCGGCTAAATGATAGACGACATCAAATTTCTCGACTCTAAAAATCTTCGCAACCTTTTTTGAACAAATATCAAGATGATAAAATCTGGCTGTTGGATTAAGATAGTCTTTTCTACCCGAAGATAGGTCATCAATAATGACGACCTCGTGCCCTGCTTCAATGAGTTTGTCAACCAGCGTCGAACCGATAAAACCGGCTCCACCGGTAACTAATATTTTAGGCATATATTTTATGATAACATGCTTCAAAGAGAAAAAAAAGTCCGACACTTCACCAGACTTTTAAAATAAACAAACTAATACTTAGCAACTTTTTATCAAATCCGACTGACCTCTCTCTCAAAAAATCTTTTCACGGTTGAAAAATCAATATTTCTATTATTTTTAAACTTAATTGGTTCTTTATTAACGTCTTGGAAATACACCAGACTTTTTAAAACCAAATTAATATCAAGTTCTGGCAATTTTTTCCTCATAGCAACCAAAATATCTGGCAACGAAATCTTTTGCATAATAAAATACAAATCCAGATAGTCTTTGTTAGTCGCCCGACTCACAATTGCAGCCAACTTCATAGTAGCAATATCGATGATCGAAGCAATTCTAAGATTTGGTTCATTGAGTGGTTTTTTTAATAATTTATAAGGATAAGCGAAAAAGCTTAATTTAATATTTTCATCAATAAAAACCGTTAACGTATTCCTTTCTTCCTGGACTTTTAAAATTTTATGTCCTTTAAAAACTTCTTTGATTGTAAAAAATAGTTTAACTGGGTTAATATCGTGCGGCGAAAAAAAATCAAAATCAATGCTATCCCGATGACCTAATTGCAGCGCCAGACCAGTCCCACCGGCTAAATAAAAATCCACCTTAAATCTTTTTAAGAGTGGTAGAATTACTAATCTTTTTTTGTCAAAAATATTATAAAACATATTTTAAATACCACCGAGATTAACGATTAGAGGCGGGAAGTGATCATCTTTTTTCGGTCGACATTTAGGAGAAGAGCCCAATAGTTTAAAGATTTTGGACTAAGTTGCCCTTTAGCACCATAGGTGATAACTGTTTTTTTAACCGTCGGTCGGCCATAAAAACTAAAAAGCCAATCAGTTGCCGGCTTAGTACCAATATTTAAAACATTAAGGATAATTCGAGTCTTATCTCTTTCTAAATCGATTTTCTTTAGATCGTTGAACCAGAGAAATGGTTGGATTACTTTTGGAGGCATAAACTAAAAATTATCAATATTTATCACTGATTTATACTAATAATATAACATATTTTTAAAGAAAAAACAAGGAAAAAATAGGCTCGTTTTTCCCTTGCCTTCCTTCATTTTTTTTGCTAAAATATAGTTAGATAATTAATAAATATTAGCCCGAAAAATACGGCTAATTTAATCATAAAAAGACCCCATTTCAAGGGAATTTTTTGTTGTTTTATGGCTAAAGAAGAAAAAAAGAAAACTAGTAATTATGGCGCTGATCAGATTACTGTTTTAGAGGGGCTAGATCCAGTCCGTCGTCGTCCCGGAATGTATATTGGTTCCACCTCCGCCGCTGGCTTACATCACTTAATCTGGGAAGTGGTCGATAACTCCATTGATGAGGCTATGGCTGGCTATGCTACCGATATTTCGGTTTCCCTGCTTCCGGACGGCTTAGTGTCTGTCCACGATAACGGCCGCGGCATTCCGGTCGATAAGCATAAAGTCACCGGTGTGTCGGCTCTAGAAACCGTCCTGACTAAACTGCATGCGGGCGGTAAGTTTGGTGATGGTGGCTATAAAGTCTCCGGCGGTTTACACGGAGTCGGTGTTTCAGTCGTTAATGCTTTAAGCGAATATTTAAAAGCCGAGGTTCACCGTGACGGTAAGACTTGGGAACAGGAATATAAAATCGGCAAACCATTAAAAGCAGCCAAAGCCGTCGGGACTTGCAAAGATACCGGGACAATTATTACCTTCAAACCTGATAAAACTGTTTTTACGGAATTAGAATTTAGTTGGGGCAAAATCCTTGACCGTTTAAGACAACAAGCCTATCTCACTAAGGGAATCACAATTAATATTTTTGATAAACGTGCTGGTCATCGAGCTAAAAAGTATAAATTCCATTTTGAAGGCGGCATTAAATCATATATCAAATCTCTCCATCGTAACAAAACCGTAAAAAACGACACCATTTTTTATATTGATAAAGACACTAACAACTGTAAGGTAGAGTTAGCCCTCCAATATAATGACGAATATAATGAAACTGTTTTGGCGTTTGCCAATAACATTCATAATCCTGAAGGCGGCACTCACATCGTTGGTTTCCGCTCGGCGCTCACTAGAACTTTAAACAACTATGCCCGATCTAAGAATCTCTTAAAAGATAAACAGGAGAATCTCACCGGCGATGATGTTCGTGAAGGCTTAACCGCGATTATTAGTGTTAAACTTCCCGATCCCCAATTTGAAGGGCAAACAAAAGGAAAACTGGGTAATGCAGAAATGAAGGGTTATGTGGAAACTATCTTTGGGGAGTCTTTTAACACTTTTCTAGAAGAACATCCCAAAGAAGCCGAAGCGATTATTGGTAAATGCGTCTTATCAGCTCAGGCTCGCATGGCTGCTCGCACTGCTCGCGCCACTATTCTTCGTAAAGGTGCTCTTGAAGGCATGACTCTGCCAGGAAAACTAGCAGATTGCTCTAGCCGTCATCCAGAAGAATGCGAATTATACATTGTAGAAGGCGATTCGGCCGGAGGCTGCTTTTCTTCTAATACTAAGGTGAAATTAGTTGATGGTCGAAAAATATCATTTAAAGATTTAGTCATAGAACAAAAAGAAGGCAAAAAAAACTACTGTTATACTATTAAAAATGACGGTGGCATTGGAATTAGTTTAATTACTAATGTCAGAAAAACAAAAACAAATGCCATAGTGATTAAAATTATTTTAGATAACAACGAAGAAATAACCTGCACTCCTGATCATAAATTCATGCTTCGCGACGGAAGCTACAGAATGGCTAAGGATCTGACACCAAAAGATTCATTAATGCCTTTATACCAAAAAAAATCTAAAAAGGAAGACCACGCCACAATCGAGGGCTACGAAATGATTTTAAACCCCCAGAATTCCCAATGGGTCTTCGCTCATTCTCTAGCTGACCAATATAACCTGGAGCATGATGTATATACTAAGAGCGCGGGATCAAACAGACACCATCGCGATTTTAATAAGCTGAATAATAATCCGGACAATATTACCCGAATGACCAAAAAAGAGCACATGGCATATCACCAAGAAATGATTAAATACAGTTTGCACCGAGATGATGTTAAAGAAAAAGCGAAATTAGCACACCTCTCATCTGAATACAGACAAAAAGTATCAGCTATAATGAGTACGCCAAAAATGAGGGAAATGTTAAGCGAACGAGCGAAAAAACAATGGCAAAATGAAGAATATAAAAAGTACATGGCTGACAAATTTTTGGAATTCTACAAAAATAATGTCGAGTATAGAAAAAGTAATAACAAATTACTAAACGAAGCGCAAAAAGAATATTGGGCTAATGTTGAAAATAAAAAAGAACAAGCAGCACGAGTAGTAAAATACTTTAAGGAAAATCCAGGTGCTAAAAAGTTACTACAAAAAAAGGCTAAACAAGAATGGCTTAGCCAAGATTTATTGATTTGGCGAGCAAATAAAACAAAGTCTCAATGGACTCCGGAATTTAGAGCTAAAAGGCAAAAGGCTTATAGCCAAACTTATTATCGACATACCATCTCCCTCTTAAAGCGGTTATGGGATAAATATGGAACGCTCGCTTGGTATGAAACTGTTCGCCGAGAAAAACGAAATAATAATCTACTAAAAATCCAAACTTTCACGCAAAGATTTTTTAGCGGTGATTCCACAAGAATGCAAGAGGCTGTCCAGCTATATAATCATAAAATTAAAAAAATTATACCTTTGAAAGAACAGATGGATGTTTACGATTTAGAGGTACCAGAAACACATAACTTTGCCCTGGCTAGTGGAATCTTTGTCCATAACAGTGCAAAACAAGGCCGAAACCGAAAATTCCAAGCTATCTTGCCTTTACGTGGTAAGATTCTGAATGTGGAAAGGGCGCGGTTGGATAAAATGCTGGCTAATAATGAAATTAAAAATTTAGTTATTGCTCTGGGCACGAACATTGATGATCAATTTGATTTAGAAAAGTTGCGCTATCACCGCATCATTATTATGACTGATGCTGATGTTGATGGCGCTCATATTCGCACCCTTCTGTTAACTCTATTCTTCCGTCATTTTACACCCTTGGTTACTAGTGGTCATATGTATATTGCTCAACCGCCGCTTTACCAATTAAAAAAAGGCGCCACTGTCCGCTATGCTTATAGCGACGAAGAAAAAGATAAAATTATTACTGAATTAGGTGGTAATTTAGAAGAAGCGGTGGAAGTTGGTGAAGAAAACGATGAAGGCGAAAGTCTTGAGGTCGCTGAAACAGAAGAGGCAACTGATAAAAAAGGTAAGAAAGGTGAAAGCGACGATAAGAAAAAAAGTAATAAGATCACTATTCAACGTTATAAAGGTTTGGGAGAAATGAACCCTGGACAATTATGGGAGACCACTATGGATCCTGAACGCAGAATTGTTAAACAGGTAACAGTTGAAGATGCTGCTAAAGCGGATCAAATCTTTGATATGTTAATGGGTGATAATGTTGCGCCGCGTAAGAACTTTATTCAAACACATGCTAAAAAAGTGGAAAATTTAGATATCTAATCTATGTATACTTTTATTTTAACACCAGTTATCGCCTTTATTTTAGCGCAAGGGGCGAAAGTTTGGTTACGCACGAGAAAGCATAAGTTCACCTGGCACGACATCTTCGCCTATTCTGATATGCCTAGTGGTCATACGGCGGTAGTAGTTTCTCTAACTATAATTCTAGGTTTAAAGCTTGGTTTTGATTCGCCGGTTTTTGCCACCGCTTTTGTCTTTGCGATGATTGTCATAGTTGATGCTATTGGTCTACGCAATTACCTGGGTCAACATGGTCGGACCTTAAATGTTTTAGTAAAAGATTTAAAAGAAGATGACTTCTTGGACAATACTTATCCCAAACAATTAGAAAAAATTGGCCATACACCACTTCAAGTGATTGTCGGCGCAATTGTCGGCGGATTAACTAGTTTGATAAGTTTTCTGCTATTCTAAAAAGCTCTATTTAAAAAGGAACCCGCGGAATGAACCCCGCGGGTTTTTGGTTATATTGTATAACCCCTTATCTTCCTGGTACCAAGAGAGTGCTGACTCTCTTTAATTCATCAAGTGGTCGAAGCAAACGGTTTACAACTTTGCGCCCAATGGCACGATAGCCTGCCCGACAAAGAGTACCGGCAGAAACTTCATTTTCATGGAAACGAAGTAAATCCCAGTCCTCACTGACCACTTGTTTTATGATCAACCTGACGCCGCTCTTGGTATAGAGCTGTTCCTCGCTGATCCCGGCCTGTAAAGCTTTATTCAGCTCACTCAAGACCCTTTTCTGTTCTTTGGTTAAAGTTAACACAATACCTCCGCTTTAATTTTTATTTGTACAAAACATGCTATTTATTTTTATTCTAGTCAATAAGACTATGACCAACCATAGTTTCTGGTTTCTCGAGATTCATAATCTTTAAAATCGTTGGTGCTAAATCAGCTAACGTGCCTGCTGGCGATAGGATGCTTAGATCATTACCTAAAGGATCAGTTAGACCAATCGTCTTCCCTTTTAAATCATGACCAGCGATAATCAAAGGAACCGGATTATTAGTTAAACTGGTATCAGCCAAACCCGTAGCTAAATTCTGAATTCTTTCGGCGTTGCCATTAACCGCACTGATAATCAGCACACCGTTTTGCTCATCAACTTCTTGAAAAACTTTTTTAATACTGCTATCTAATGCTAGAGCGGCTTTCTTTGTCGCTACAATATCGCCCGTCATGGCCATTAAATCTAAAATTGGCCAAACGGTAGTAATAAAATCAAGTTCTTTACTCTTTATCGCTTGGAGTAATTCTTTGACCGCTCGTGTTAAAGCTAAACGCGGTTTGACGGTATGTTCGCCCGTTTCAGAAGAAATTATTTTCCAAGTCTCATTAGGAAATCGCTCTTCTCTCTCTCCATTAAAAAAATAGGTTAAGGCCGCATAGCGTTCAGTTTCCGCAATCTTTAATTGCCGTAATCCGGCTTTAGCCAGAGTCGAAGTTAAACTAGCGACTCGACAAGTTATTAGATTATCTGGAGAAGCTGAACAGTCTTCACGACCGCAACCTAAAGTAATATAACGTTGATTTAAATTAGTATGAGCGGGGCTGAGTAGAGCTAGGGGGTAATTATGCACTAGGTTCTCCCACGCTGGTAATTTTAATCCACTAAAGGCGTTGGCCTCGCTCAGAGGGGCTATCCCCCAACCATCAAGCAATAACAAAACCACCGGCCGAGGCCGGAGGAGAGGAATATCTGAGTTGTTAAGGGTATCGGACATAATTATTTTTCAATTAAATCAGCGATTTCTAGCAAGCGATTATATTTTGCTAACCGTTCACCCCGAGATAGGGAGCCAGCTTTTAAATAATCAGCTCCTGTAGCGACAGCAAGGTCAACAATAAAGTCATCGTTGGTTTCCCCGCTCCGATGAGAGACAATTATCTGATAGCCATGCTTCTGCGCTAGCAACAAACAATCTATCGCTTCAGTTAAGGTACCGACTTGATTGGGTTTAATAATAATAGCGTTAGCCGCCTGTTTTGACAAGCCCTCCCGTAAACGATCAATATTAGTCGCAAATAGATCATCGCCAACAATTAACATTTTAGCACCCAAAGTCGCCGTTAACTCTTGCCAACCGGACCAAGCATCTTCGGCTAAACCATCCTCTAAATAGACAAGCGGATACTTTTTTAGCCATTCTTGATAAAGACCAAGTAAATTAGCGGTACTAAAATAAGCATTGTCTAAAGGAAAAATATATTTTTGGCTATCTGACTCATAAAGTAAAGAAGAACCCACATCAATCCCCAGATAAACACTCTGTCCGGGTTGATAGCCAGCGCGCAAGGCCGCAGCCATAATAAATTCCAAAGCTTCGATGCTGGAATCAAGATCAGGAGCATAGCCACCTTCGGCTCCGGTGTCCGTATCATAATCAGCCTCTTTTAAAACCTTACCCAACTCTTGAAAAACTTCTGAGCCCAATCTAACCATTTCTTTCGCCGGCATTCTTTTGGGAATAATTAAAAATTCTTGGAAATCTAAATTAGTATCGGCATGCTTACCCCCGTTGAAGATATTAAAAAGGGGCACGGGAATTTTTGGTTCCGCTAAAGAAAAGGCCTTCTTTAAATAAACAAAAAGTTCTTCCCCGGTATTTAGCGCCGCTGCGCGCGCGCAGGCTAAAGAAACCGCTAAGGTGGCATTAGCGCCTAAGTTTTTTTTATTTTTCGTACCGTCCAAATCAATTATAATCTGATCAATCGCTTTTGAATCTTTAATGTCTTGATTGACCAATCGCGGTGCAATCACTTCATTCACTTTATTAACCGCTTGTAAAACACCCCGACCACTATAGCGTTTTGGGTCACCATCGCGCAGCTCCCAAGCCTCATAACTACCCGTGGACAAACCGCTGGGCACACTCGCTTTAGCCTGTAAATTATTGTCTAGGACCACCTTAGCTTCTATCGTCGGCCAGCCGCGTGAATCTAAAATCTCACGGGCAACAATACTTTTAATTTTGGCCATATATTTTATATACTATTTAACAATTATTTTGGTTAAACCGGGTAGCGAAACATTACTTAAATAAGATAACATCGCTCCCCCGCCAGTAGAAATCCAATCCACATATTCGCCCATCTTAGTTAAACCTAAAACTGTGATTGTTTCTCGGCCACCCACGAGCCCATAGGCTGGACCTTGAGAACGCGCGGCTACTAAGCGGGCAATTGATAAACTCCCCTGGCGAAAACTAGCTTCTTCAAATTTTCCCATTGGTCCGTTCCAGACTAATGTTGCGGCTAATTTAATTTCTCGAGCATAGCGAGTAATTGTTTCGGGGCCAATGTCTAAAATCATCTCTGTTTTCTGCACTGCTTGAGGAGTAGTCAACCGCACCCGACCTTGTTTATCCTGCACCACTACATCCATTGGTAACATTATCTTAGGGGTTAACTTGGAACCATGATAAAATCCTCGCACCGCCTCTTGACTGTCAGCATCAACTAAAGAACGGCCGATTTCCCACTTCTGAAATTTAAAAAAAACATTAGCTAAAACACCACCAATTAAAATCCGTTGCGCCCGACCAATTAATTTAACAATTAAAGGCGCTTTAGTAGAAATTTTTGCTCCACCCATAATTACAACCAGTGGCTTTTTCGGTTTCCTGATTTTCTCTAAAGAGCGCACTTCCTTTTCTAACCACAAACCAGCATAAGCAGGTAGATATCTCTTAATAGCCGAGATAGAGGCTTGAGCGCGATGGCAAACCGCAAAAGCATCATTAACATATAAATCACCATAGGTAGCTAAGGTCTTAGCAAACAGCGTTTGGTTAGCCGCCTCAGCGGGATAAAAACGCAAATTTTCTAACATGACAATTTCTCCAGGTTTCAAATTATTAACGGCTTGCGTCGCTTTCTTGCCAATTACCTCAGGGATAAACTTGACTGGCTTTTTAAGAAGCGCCGCTAAACAACGAGCGATCGGGCGTAAAGAATAATCAGGATCTGGTTTGCCCGTGGCATCGCCTAAATGAGCAATAATCACCAAACTAGTTCCCTGAGCCAATAAAAAATTAATTGTTTCTAGACCCGCGCGAATCCGATAGTCTTCCTGAACTTTACCGTGAACAACGGGAACATTAAAATCAACTCGTAATAAAACGCGACGTCCCTTAAGTCTTTTAAAATCTTGGATTGACTTAATTCTCATATTTCAACTCACCTAATTTTATTTCACTAACTTTTTCTTCATTAGTGCGCCAATAAGTCAAAGTAATTTTATCTCCCGCCTGAAAATTAGCTAAGAGATCAGCTAAATCATTGGAGGAGTTTAACTCTTGATTGTTAACCCAAGTAATTATGTCACCTGCCCTTAGTCCAGCTTGCGCCGCTGGGCTATCTTTAATAACCGCGGGGGTATTAGTCGGGCTAATTAGTAGAGCGCCTTTATTAAAATTAAGGGTCGGCACCTTAGCCACACTTAAATCTAAATAATTGACGCCTAAATACGGCCGAACAACTGGATTCTGACGAACCAGAGACTGCCAGGCTAAATCATAGGTGAAAGCAGGGATAACTTGTTCCAAGGGATTAATTAAAGCAACTAAATCTCCGGCGAGATTAAAGACGAAAGCGTTGTTTAATTTTTGCTCCGTCGGTTGAGCTAAACTAATTTTTGCCTGGAGACGATCACTACTTAAAATTCCCGATGTTTTAACAAGTGAATCTAAAGTAGTTGGCCAAACAGTACTAAAGTTTTTAACCACCAGCAAAGTTTGTCCCAAAGTTAACTCGGAACGAGGCACAATTTTCTTAACTGATAAACTAGAGGCTCCCGTGAGGTGAAAAATTAATAAATCATCGGTTGCTTCTTTGCGCGCTGCTAATTTATCAAGTTTATAAACCTGACGATCGCTAGTAATAGCCACGTAATTCTTAAATTTAAAATCACCTTTTAAATCAGCCGGCAGTGGAGCCGCCACCCAGCCATCCGCGGTGATGATTAAACCAATAAAGAGGGGTTCATCTAATTTATAATAATCAGGAGTGACACTACCACTTTTACCCACCGGAATCTCTTTAAAAATACCAACGAGAACCGGTTTAATATTATTGATTGTTTCGGTTATTTTTACATCCTGATTAACGACCACTTTTTTTGCATCTTGAATAACTAACCCCGAGTTGTTGGCATTTAAATGAGAAAGGTTGATCTCACTAGGATAATAGGTAGAACTGGCACCACCATTAATATAAATTCGAGCGATAGTCGTTCCTAAAATCCCAGCGGTTAACCCGGCGGCTAAAGAGACTAATAAGAAAAGCCAAAAATTTTTACTAAACGGTTTAGACATAAAAATAAAAGACTGACTATTTAGAGCCAGCTCGCTGTTAAGAGTAAGATTAAAATAATTATTGAACTTAAAATTAAAGGGATCTTAATGGCTCGACGACTCATTCTTCCCTGCCAGGTTAAACGATTAATAGTAAGAAATAAATAAAAAATAAGCGCCAGAATCAAAGCTAAAATATTAAAACTAAGCGGCCAAAGAGAAAAAACCCAAGCTAATTCACTAATTACTAAAGTACTGACTAAAATTAGTCCAGCCACAGAGGAAAAAACTTTTTTCTTTATTGGTAGAAATTGAATAAATAATAATAAAACAATCATAAATAGAGCAGGCAACATCACGATCGAGGACCAACTTAAAAAAGCTGGTAAGCTAAAAAAGACGGCGGCCGCGGCGAAAATATTTAAGAAGCTCCCCACAATTAAGAGATTATCTAATTTATCAGCCCGCTCGGGAGCTTCATAAGTTAGGTAATAGTAAAGATTCCTGAGGTAGAAAAAAAGAAAATAGACAATCACTAAAAAAACAAACTGAATCCACAAATTATGGGGTAAGATAGTGACGTAAGCCGCTAAAGAAACGAAAAAAAGCACAGGAGCAATAGTAAAGGCGACCCAACCATGTTGGCCAACTGGTTGAGCAATTACTTTTACACTCAGGACTATCACCAAAGCTCCGAGAGCCACGGCCACGAAGAATAACGATGACTTTAGTAAAAATACTTGGCTCAACAGCCAAATTATCACCGGAGTAATTAAAGGCAGGAAACGACGATACAACATAAAAAAACTTATTAGTAGCGATCAAACGTCGGCACCAGTTGAGGTTCCATTAACATCGGGCGGGGTAGAGCCTGGTAATGATCCTGATTCTCCTCCAGCCGCAGAGCCTGAATCAGGTTTGGACATGGGAGTAATAATATAGTCATCACCACCAACCGTCAACTCTAAACTCTTTGTTTCTTTGAAATCAGCTAGATTATTAACTTTTAAGAACTTGTTAGAAAAAGTGTAAAGTTGATCATCAATATAAAGACTACGCTTCACTGTATTGTCATAATAACCATAACCATCCCAATAATCAGATTGGGTATAACGGCCACCATCAGAGTGATCAATCTGGCTCTTTAATTGCAAACTGTTATTTTCTAGAGAAAAAACTAAAGCGCCCGCGAAAGTAAGATGACTATCTTTATACATTACCGCTGGAAATGAAATCAAATTTTTCTCCGCTGAGTACAGGAAGGCCTTATGATCATGCAACGCAATTGAATCACTAGCGTAATCACCAATTAAATAACTATCGAGCTCTTTGGGTTGGCTCAAATCGCTGAAATCAAATAAGGTTAACTTTAATCCTTTAATTTTCACTCCGCCATTCGTATCTTCTTCCGCGTCGCGACCTAAACCTAATAATTTGGTGCCATCCGCATCAACTGGATGAAGATAATTTGAGAAACCGGGGATCTTAACTGCTCCTAAAACTGTGGGTTTAGTTGGATCGGCTAAAGAAATTACATAAAGAGGATCGGTTTGGCGAAAAGTTACTAAATATACTCTATTACCCATAAAACGAGCCGCATAAATCCTTTCACTACTCGCTAAATTCTCTAAACTGCCAACTAACTTCAAGCCTTTATCTAGAACATAGATATTACTATAAGAATCTTGAGTTGCCTCACTTAGTCGTGACCAGGTTTGACTTTTAGTAGTGGCGATTCGGAAATAATCACCATTTTCATCCAAAGAAAATTGATTGAGAACTTGACCATTTACTTCCCCCATCGCTTGGTATTCTATCTTATTACCACTAATGGCAATCTTATGAATAATCGTTTTTTCCATTTCTTTTTCTTTTTCCACCAATTTCTGTTTAAGAGCAGTCTCAATGGCCGTTTGAGTAGTGGCGGCCTCGTCTTGACTTAATGAGCTTAAGTAACGATCAATTAGTTGAGCAATCTTAGCTTTTTTCTCATTAACATTTAAAATAAAATTAGGAGCATCCTCGATTTGTTTAATTTTATCTTGATCATCGGCGGATAACTTACTAAACAATAGTTCTCGTTTTACTGTTTGTTCTAAATCATATTCACTCAAATATTGGGTATAAGTGATATAAATATTATTCTGGGAAACATATAAGTTCTGCCCGTTATTTAACAGATAGACCTGCCCACCTAAAGACTCGGCATTATCTTTGATATTTATCGCCGTGATATTAGTGAAGCTATAGGAATCATAAGGGATATCAAAATAGAAAACATCGGGAGCGAAACATTTAGTTGCTTCGGCGCATTTTGCGGTCATTACTTGGCCATTATCAAGGACGCGTGGCAAAAGTGGTTCCTTAGCAATATAACTGCCATAAGTACTGGTTAAAAGATAAACGTAGTCACCGATTAAACGCGCGTCAAAATATGACCCCTCAAAATCTAAATCACGCACCACTTGGGGATTAGTGGGGTCAGATAAATCAAAAACTTTAAAGAAGGTATATTGATTTTGTCGACGAAAAGTTTGATAAAGTGGTTCATTGTATATTTGATTGTCAGAACCAAACACCGCTAAAAAATTACCATTAATAAAAATATCTTGCGGGCGTGATTTAAAAGTTATCTTAGCGACGACCTCAGCTTCAACCGCTGGAGTAGCTTTAATAATCGATAATTCGTTGCGCACCAAAGCATAAATATAACGACCATCAGTTTTAATAATATCCGCTTCATCCACTCCCTGAACTTGGTTATTTGTTCCAGAATAATCTAAAGAATTATTAGGGGTACTGCTATCATCAGCGGCTGAGGCAGCCGCATCCGATCCAGCCGCTTGAGGAGTGGCTAAAGATTTGACGAGCGAAGAGCCACTAGATTCCATCCCAAAAGTTAATAAATTACGACCGTAGCCACTCTCCGGGTTACTATTATCAGCTAAAAACTGGGCTAACTCTTCATAATTATTAAACTTTTTTAAACGATTAGTACGCGACTCAGTCGATGCCGCAGAATTACTATCATCGCTGTTATTACCAGTCGGGAGATTAGTTTTGGGGGATTTTTTCCAAGGCAAAGTACAGGCGCTGGTAACCAGCACTAGGGCTACTAAGACGAGGACTAATTTAAAAAATTTTTTAGACATAAATAAGAATATTAAACAAAAAATAACTAACCAAATTATAGCATAAAATAATGCCCTTTAACACTCACCTATTTAATCTTAACTATTGTCCCCATAGGCACTCTCTCAAAAAGATATTGGGCTGGGCCAATGCCTAAACGAATGCAACCATGTGAAACTGGTTTACCTAAATGATTTTCACCTTCCCGATAACCACTAGGCCAAAGCGGCAGTTCATGGATACCAAAACTACCGTTACCTAGCCCCAGCCAATATGGCATCCAGAGCTTATATGTACTTGACCAAGCTTTCTGCTTTTTATTAACAATTTTAAATTCTCCTTTAGGCGTCGGCATACTAGCTTTACCAGTAGAAACAATAAATTTTTTCCAGGGCTGACTAGCAACTAAATAGGTAAGTTCCTGTTTTTTAAGATCCAGTTCAATTTTTTGTGATAACTTTTCCGTACTAGTAGATAATGGGTCAAAAGCCCAATCAATTTCCTGGCCGTCTAAATAACCATCGCCATCAGAATCAGTTTGTTGCGGGTTGGTTTTAAATTTAATTTCCCAAAAATCACTTAAACCATCGGCATCGACATCGCTCCTATCAATCTTCACCCGTTCCGGATTAAACGGAGAATAATTATGAGTGATCTCTTCATTATCTGAATAACCATCGCCGTCAGAATCAAGAGATTCGACCGCTTGAACCATTTTAAAACCACTGATCAATAAAAAACTACTGATCAATAAACCACTAATAATAAATAAGGGGGATCGAGGCACAAAATTATTTTTTATTTTTCTGCGCTGGTGACTTCTTAGCCTCAGACAAACGTGAGTATTCACAGCCGCAAAATTTCTGTCGATACAAGCCGAGCGTCTGCGCTAAAGATTGAGATTTTTTGTAACCATCATCAGCCTGAAAATCGGGGGCGAGAAATTCTACTTGATAACGCTGAGCTAACTCCTGACCAATTGTTTTAAGCGCATCCGTGTCTTTATAAGGGCTAACTAATAATGTGGTACTAAATAGAGAAAAATTCCATTTTTTAGCCAATTGAGCAGTTTTAGCTAGACGATAATGGTAGCAAAGACGACAGCGCTCGCCACGTTCGGGATCATTTTCCTGTCCCTTAACTTGTCGCTGCCAGGCGGCGGGTCGATAGGGCTCAACAATCAAGGGGAAACCAAATTTCGCCGCCATAAGTTTCACCGCTTTTAAGCGACGCTGATATTCTAAACGGGAACAAAGATTGGGATTACAAAAATACCAAGTTAAGTCATAGCGCGGTTGAAGCAAATCACGACTAATATAAGTACCACAGGGGGCACAACAGATTTGTAAAAGTAATGTTGGGTGATTAGTTAATCGCTCGCCTGGGGTTGATGACGTTTTCTCTTGCTGACGACGTAAAATCCAAAAACCAATCACCAGTAAAAACATCACCCCCAGGAGTATCAGGAGAGCTAAAAATTTTCCCCGACTTTGTAAAAAAAGGCCACTTAGACCAAAAATCAATGACAGCAAATAAAAAATTATCACTGTTTCTTTTTGATTTAAACCTAAAGCTAAAAAACGATGATGTAAATGTTCACGATCAGCAAACTTAAACGGGTTTTTTCCTTTTAAAAGACGACGAATAATCGTCCAGGCAACGTCAAGAATAGGGATGCCCATAATGAGCAAGGCAATCGCAATTTTGCCTCCAGAGATAATGGCTAAGACGCCTAGAATATAACCGAGTAATAAAGAGCCTCCCTCTCCGAGAAATATTTTAGCCGGGTTGAAATTAAAAATTAAAAAACCCGCGCTGACTCCGGCCAAAAGAATGGCTGCGAAGGCAATGTCGGGTTGATAATAGCGAGTGGTAAAAGTAAATAAAAAAATAACTAAACCCCCAATCACACTTACCCCAGAAACTAAACCATCCACTCCGTCTAAAAGCTTAGTGGTATACATCAAACCTAGGAACCAGAGAGCAATTAATAAAGGGGAAACTAAAGGCAAAAGGGTTAGATCTAAAACACCTCCCAGGGGATTAGTTATCTTCGTTATTTCTACGCCTCCTAAAATAACCGTGCCAATCGCTAACAGTGGAAAAATAATCTGCTGCCACGGACGGAGATTATATTTATCATCTAAAATTCCTCCAATAATAATAATGAGGCCGCCGCCAAAGAATCCTAAAAGATGAGACCAACTTAGATCTCCAGCTAAAAACCGGGGGGCAAATAAAAAAAGGAGGATAAAATAAGCGCCAAAAATTGCGATCCCACCCAAAAGAGGAGTGGGTCGTTGATGGATTTTTCGTTTATTCGGACCGACATCAGGATGATCAACAATCTTTAAATTAAAAGCGATTTTCCTAGTCAAACTGGTAAAAATCGCTGCTAAAATTAAAGCGGTTAAAAAAATAAAAAAATAAAACATGTCATTAAAACAAAAATATTCTTTAAAGTTCAGAAGCTTTTTCAATTTCAATCATTGCTCGACTATTAATTATGACCGTATCACGACGTTTAAGCTCACCCGCCAAGATTTTACTGGCAATCGTATCTTCGACTTTACCTTGTAACAAACGTCTCAGCGGACGAGCGCCAAATTTAGGATCATAACCTTCCCGCGCTAAAATTGCTACCCCTTCTTTGTCTGCTTTAAGATTGATTCCCTTTTCCATTAAATTCTTCTTGATTCTCTTGAGCATTAGAGTAGTGATAGCTAAAGTGTCCTCAGGGCTAAGAGGTTTGAAAACAATAATTCCATCAAAACGATTAATCAACTCCGGCCGTAAATATTTGTTCAACTGATTGTCAACTAACTCTTGCCTAATTAAGGATAGACTGGTTTTAACTTTAATCTGTTCTTGAATATAAACTGCTCCAATATTAGAGGTGGCGATAATAATTGTTTCGGCAAAACTAATTGTCCGCCCCTGGCCATCCGTTAATCGACCATCGTCTAACATTTGTAAAAAAAGATTTAGAATATCAGGATGCGCCTTTTCGACTTCATCGAGCAGAACGAGGGCAAATGGTTTTTTTCTCACGGCTTCGGTTAAATAGCCAAGAGTGCCATCAACATCACCAATCATCTTACGGATGCTATCGGGATATTGATATTCACTCATATCCAAACGTACTAAGTAGTCCTCATCACCAAAATAAATCTCACTGACGGCCTTGGCGAGCTCAGTTTTACCTACCCCAGTCGGACCGAGAAATAAAAAGCTCGCAATTGGTCGTTTGGTTTCTTTGAGTTCAGCTCGCGCCCGTCGTAAACTCGCGGCGACTGCCTTCACTGCCTCTTCTTGGTCAATTAAACGTTGATGAATCTCTGTCTCTAAATTTAATAACTTTTGACTTTCTGAAACCGTTACCTTGCTGGCTGGAATACCGGTTAAGTCACTAATAGCGGCGGCGACTTCATCTTGACTACAAAAGCTTTCCTCGGGATTGTTTTTAGCTTTTTTCGCGGTAATAATCGCCGCTTGCTCTAATAAATTAAGAGCTTTGAGTGGTAAGAACTTGTCATGTAAATAACGAGCGGCTAAAGTAACCGCTTTTTCCAAAGCATTATAAATGATATAAATATCATATTTATTTTCTAAGAATCCCACTTTACTCTCGAGAATCTGAATCGCCGTATTAGTGTCTGGCTCCTGAACCGCAATTGTTGTTAAAATATCACCCAAGGCCTTGCCTTCAATATGCCGGGAGTAGTTCTTATTATCGGCCGAGGCTAAACAATAAACATTCTTCCGGCTCAAAGATTCGGCCAGGACTTCAGATAAGTCTAAACTAGCTTGGCTACCAGCGCTAATACCAATCAAGTTCTCAATATTATCAATATAAAGAATAATATTTCCCGAACGACGTACTTCTTGCAGACAAACCATGAGGCGCTCTTCAGCTTGAGCGGCCTCAGCTCCGGCTAGTAAACGTGAAACATCAAGTTCAACCAAACGCTTATCCTTTAAAAATGTAGGGACATTCTCTTCCACCATCAACTGGGCTAAACCATTAATAATCGCCGTCTTGCCAACTCCAGTTGGTCCCACTAAAAGAACACCACGATGTCCACCGGTGAAAGATTCGAAGATCATCTCTAGTTCTTTGTGTCGTCCAACGCAAATATCTAAAGCACCATATTTCGCTTGCACGGTTAAATCGTGTGAGAAATGATCAAGTGTCGGTGTCGCGATTGCTGTGTAGGCGCGATTCATATTCGTGCTGGGTTTAAGCAAGGCGGAATGGCGATAGGCTTGGTAGCGAGCAATTAATTGACGATTAACGCGAAACCAAGCGATGGTATTATTAATTTTATTTTGATCGAGCTCAAGTTCATAAAGAATTTCCGCCAAACGAGCATCATTATCATAACAAAAAGCAATAATATTAAGAACATCAACACTAACTTGTTTTTGATAATAAGCATCAACAAAAGCCGAGATTAAAACTTCTTGAAATGCTGGAGCTAGCTGACGTTGTCCTGAGCTAGGTTCCAGAGTTGATTGCGCTAAATGGTGGTCGACCATCGTGATCATCTTGGGTGCATTAATGTTTAATCTAATAAATAGATTCTGGATTTCTTTATTTTTTAACAAACAACGAAAAAGATGAATAACCGTTACTTCTGACTGACGTAATTTACTAGCGAGGACATAAGCATCTTCAACTGTCCGCTGCGCTTCCTGAGAATACGCCAGCGAAACATCATATTTTTTCCCGGCTTTAGCTCGACGGGGATTAATTACAAAACGTCGATAATTAATCTTTTTTAAACTGGCTTGACGTTCGCTTGAACGATAAATCAAAAATAAATCAAACCACAGAGAAACTAAAAAAATTAAAATCAAGGGATTAAATTCTCGCCAAAAGAAAAATAATCGTAAGGGGTTAGCTAACCATAAAGAGCGCTCCAGAATAAACCAAACCAAAAACGCTAACCAACCCGCGAAAACGATTAACCAGGTTAAAAGATTTAAAACTTGATTAACTTTCTCTCGAGTCCGATTAAGATGAATCAAAGAACGTTTTAAGGTGCCTCCCCAATATAAAAAGCGACCTGAAAACCAGGTGCCTCGCCCACCATTAGTTTGCTCGATGGTAAAATTTAATTTCTCGATTGGCATAACTAAACAGCGATTAGTTGAAAAATAGTGGCAACTATTAAAAGAAAGGGGAAAACTAGCCACAACAAGAGAATAAGGATTAGAATTAGAGACCAGAACAGAAGAGCAATTCCTCGAGCAATAATTTGAACCAAACGCACCACAAAGCTAATAATTCGCCCCATCCAGTCCCTCTGGCCATACATCGGCACAAAAATATTTTTTACCCAAACTAGAAAACCCAAAGATCTTTCCTGATTACGCCAAAACCGACCCGCTGATTTTATTAGTCGACCGAAGCCCAGACTATACCACCAAATTGGAAAATAGATAATTTTCCCTATAATTTGAAGAAATATTTTCCCAGTTTGGGCTAAGAAATTAGAATTAAGCATGCAAAAAATAAAAAATTGATTTCTAATTTTACTTTAATATCATAGCACAATTAGCTTTCAATTGACAACCAATAATTCTTATATTATGATAAGAATTAGCACTCCTTATGACAGAGTGCTAAAAAATTAAGCTTGTTTAATAAACAATAAAAATATGTTTAATAAATTTACTGATAAGTCCCAAGAAGCAATTATTAACGCTCAAATCATTGCCTCAACTTACGGCCAGGCTAATATCGAAGCCCTTCATATTCTTTTATCTCTCTTGCAACAAAATGAAAGCTTAATTAAGCCGGTTCTAGAAAAGATGAAGATCGATCCGGAAATTATGGAAGAATATGTTATTCGGGAGGTTAAAAGATTACCCCAAGTAAAAATTAATCCCCAAAGTGGTCCGGTTCAAGCTGTTTCAGGTACCGCGGAAACAGCGGTTATTCTAGAACGTGCCCACAAAGAAGCGGATGGTATGAATGATGAATTCATTTCCACAGAGCATATTCTATTAGCCTTGATCGGTGTTCCCTCCCCAGCCCAAACAGTTCTCCTTAACTTCAAAGTGGAATACCAAATGGTTAAAAGTATTTTGAAAGATTTACGAGGCACCCAAACAATTAACGATCCCTTTCCCGAAAATAAATATAAAGTCCTAGAAAAGTATACGACCAATCTAACTGAGTTAGCGCGTCAAGAAAAACTTGATCCTGTGGTTGGGCGCGATCAAGAAATCCGTCGTATCATGCAAGTCCTGCTTCGACGAACGAAAAATAATCCTGTTTTAATTGGTGAGGCCGGTACAGGAAAAACGGCAATTGTGGAAGGTCTCGCCCAGAGAATTGTTAGCGGTGATGTTCCTGAAAATTTAAAGAAGAAAGAAATTGTGACTTTAGACTTAGGTTCACTAGTAGCCGGAGCCAAATTCCGGGGAGAATTTGAAGATCGTTTAAAAGCGGTTTTAAAAGAAGTGCGCTCTCAAAATGGCCGCTTGATTTTGTTTATTGATGAACTTCATACTTTAATCGGCACCGGAGCCTCGGAGGGAGCGATGGATGCTTCAAATATGTTAAAGCCCGCTTTAGCGCGCGGTGAATTGCGAACTATTGGTGCCACAACAACCAAGGAGTACCAAAAATATATTGAAAAAGATGCGGCTCTAGAACGACGCTTTCAGCCAATTATGGTGAGTGAACCTAGTGTTGAGGATACGGTTAGTATGTTGCGTGGTTTAAAAGAAAAATATGAAGTTCATCATGGCGTCAGGATCACAGACAATGCTTTGATTGCCGCCGCTAAGTTATCAAATCGCTATATTAGTGATCGCTACTTGCCTGATAAAGCCGTCGATCTAATTGATGAAGCTACCTCCTCTTTAAGAATGGAAATTGATTCCATGCCCGATGAACTGGACCAATTAAAACGGCGCTTAAATCAATTAGAGCTAAATAAAGCGGGTCTAATGACTACTGATAAGAAGTCTCCTAAAATACGCACCCTCAATGCCGAACTAGCTAAAATCAAAGAAAAGACCAATCAACTAGAACTTCATTGGAATAATGAAAAAAGTATTATCTCTCAAATTCGGCAATCAAAAAAGGAGATTGAAGATTTAAAAATTAAAGCCGAAATTGCCCAACGCCAAGGAGCAGATTTAACCGAGGTTGCCAAAATCCGCTACGGCTTAATCCCGGAATTAGAAAATAAAAATAAAGCCTTCCAAGCCGAACTGATGAGAATCCAAAAAAAAGGTCAACGGATTCTTAAAGAAGAAGTTGATGAAGAAGATATTGCCAAAGTAGTGGCTCGCTGGACAGGAATTCCCGTCAATCGGATGTTAGAAGATGAAATTAAAAAATTAAGTGGCGCGGAAGCGGAACTTAATCAGGAAGTAGTGGGACAGGATGAAGCGATTAAGGCGGTGGCCAATGCTTTGCGTCGCTCCCGAGCCGGGATTAATGAAGAAAAAAAGCCAATCGGCTCCTTCTTGTTTGTCGGACCGACCGGGGTGGGAAAAACTGAATTAGCGAAAGCCTTAGCTCATTTCATGTTTAATGATGAAAAAGCTTTAATTCGTTTGGACATGAGTGAATTCATGGAAAAACATTCCGTCGCCAAATTAATTGGTTCGCCTCCAGGTTATATCGGTCACGATGATGGTGGCCAATTAACTGATAAAGTTCGTCGTCATCCTTATAGTGTTGTTTTATTTGATGAAATTGAAAAGGCTCATCCTGATATGTTCAACATGCTTCTGCAAATTTTAGATGATGGCCGCCTCACGGATTCCAAAGGACGAACGGTCAATTTTAAAAACACGATCGTCATTATGACCTCCAATCTAGGTAATGAGATCATCAAACAATATTCGATTGGCTTTGTCGACGATGGTGATAAAATTAAGGCGGCTAGTTTACGCACGACGGAGATGAAAGAAAAAATCGATAAAATCCTCAAGAATCATTTTAAGTTAGAATTCCTAAATCGAATTGATGAAATAGTTCTCTTCCAAAGCCTCACTCCGGAGGCATTAGAAAAAATCGTGGAATTAGAGCTTCTGAAAGTAGACAAGCGCTTGGGAGCAAAAAATATTTTAATTAAGATCCAACCAAAAGTAAAAAAACTTTTGGCAATCAAGGGCTATGACCTTACTTATGGCGCTCGGCCCCTTAAAAGAATTATCCAAACTATGATTCTGGATGAACTTGCTTTGGAGATTATTGAGGGAAAAATAAAAGAGGGGGATAAAGTAAAAATTGAACTAGGAGAAACTGAAAATATTGTACTAAAAGTTAATCAATAACCAATAAAAACAGGCAAAGACCTGTTAATCATTGCTAAAAGACCCTAAATTTAGGGTCTTTTAGCATATTTTTACTAATATTAAGTAAAAAACAAAAAGTAGTTTGGCGACTCAAGAAAAGTATATTATAATGAAGGCATATGAAAAATATTTATAAAACTATTATTGCCTTAGGTATTGGGTTAATACCATTAAGTTTAGCCGCCCAGGGAGAAATTGACCCTAATTTTAATCCAAATCGCATCTTAGAAGATAACGATATTTTAAATTATAGTGCGATGAGTCTTCCGGATATTCAAACTTTTCTCCGTAATAAAGGGAGCTATTTGGCTAACTATACCACCCTCAACACTCATGGTGATTTAAAAACCGCCGCGGAAATTATTTACGATGCTACTAATAATAATTATGACTGCGAAGGCGTCACTTTAAGTGATACTCCTACGGAAGCGGAAAAAAAATTGAAATGCCGCCAAATTAAAACAATCAATCCTAAATTCCTCTTAGTTCTTCTCCAAAAAGAAGCAAGTTTAATCGAAAACGCTAACCCCACTAATAGTCGTTTAGATTGGGCGACGGGATATGGCTGCCCTGATAGTTGGGTGTGCAACCCTTATTACAAAGGTTTTGGTAAACAAGTAAACAGCGCCGCTCTGCAATTTCTCGCCTACATGAATGAACCCGAACACTATACTTATAAGGCCGGACAAAGTTATGCGTTTACTAATCCCTACGGCACAATTTCTCGAGAACCAATCGTGGTCACCCCAGCTAATAAAGCAACGGCGGCTTTATATAATTATACACCCCATGTTTTTAACGGTAACTATAATGTTTATAAACTTTGGGAGCGTTATTTTCCCAAAGTTTCCCGAATCTATCCTGATGGATCCATTTTGCAAATTAAAGGCGACCCGGGCGTCTGGCTGATTGAAAACGGTAAAAGAAGACCCTTTCTTAATTATTCCGCTTTTATCTCCCGCTTTAAACCAGCGCAAATCGTGACTGTCGAAACGAATGATTTAGAAAACTATCTTTTAGGCGAACCCCTAAAATTTGCCAATTATTCTTTAGTCCAAACGCCGGATAAAAAGATTTACTTATTGGTTGATAAAGAAAAAAGACCGTTCGCTAATCTAGCGACTTTCAAAAAATTCGGCTTTAACCCGGAAGAAATCGAAAGCTCTACTTTAGAAGATCTTAGCGATTATATTATTGGTAAAACCATCACCGCCACTTCAACTTACGTCACTGGCGCACTGCTCCAAGATAGCAAAACCAAAGAAATTTATTATGTAGAAAATGGCACGAAGGCTTTAGTTGATAAAATTATTTTAAATACTAAATTTAAAGGCAAAAAAATAATTCTTAAAACCACTAAAGAACTGGCTAATTATAAACTGGCCACTCCCATTCTGTTCGACGAAGGAACGCTCACTAAAACCGAAACTTTCCCGACTATTTATCTAATTTCTGGTGGAAAAAAGCGCCCCTTTACTGACGACGCTATCTTTGTTAAATTAGGTTACAATCCCAAAAATATAATTCCGGCCTCATCGCAGTTTTTGTATAACTACGACATGGGTGAATCAATTAAATAAATATGTCTTTAACTGCTGTTGCCTTTCTTCCTCATTCCCCACTACTAATACCAGAAATCGGCCGGGCTAATTTTAATTTCTTAACTAAAACTACGGCCGCCTATCAACAAATCGGCCAAGAATTAAAAAACCAATCTATTGATGATCTAATTATCATCAGTCCACATGGTTTAAGCGCCGCTAATAGCTTTACTCTCAACGTAGCTCCGGAAATGGAGGTCATACTGAAAGACTTTGGTTTTATCCCCCCGAAAACAGTTTTCCCGGGTGACGCTGTTTTAGCCGATGAAATTAAAACGGCTTTACGATCAGATTTTTCGTTACAAATGATTACTGAACCAATTCTTGATTATGGGAGCGCGATCCCAATCTATCTTTTTAAAAATTTTACGCCTCAAACTAAAATAATCGTTCTTTCCCCAGCTGACAATTTAACAGCCGAGGAATATTTAAAATTCGGTGCCAAACTCCAAGCAGTTATTCAGACCAGCTCTAAAAAAATTGCAGTTATCGCCTCGGGCGACCTCTCACATCGTTTAAAAAGAAAATCACCAGGCGGTTACTCCCCTAAGGGATCAAAATTCGATAATAAAATAATTGAATACTTAAACGACCCACATCAGGCCTCAAGAAATATCGTGAAATTAGATAGTAATTTAATCAAAGCGGCGGGAGAATGCGGCCTCAAACCCCTTCTAATTGCTTTGGGAATTCTTCAGGGGATAAATTGGAAGCCCGAAGTACTGGCCTATCAAACTGATTTTGGTATTGGTTATCTCAGCTTTAAGTTTAACTTTTAATGAGCTATGGATTCGCTCGCTCATATTTTAAAAAATCGTCAGACGGTTAAACCACCAGCTTATCCCTGGCAAGATTTAGCGCTACGCGTTATCAAAGAATTATCAATTCCTAATTTCAAACGATCAGCGGTTTTTAAAATTTGTAAAGAAAAATCAAGCCAACAAATAGAGCTCGCTTTAAATGATACTAAAGAACTCTGTAAAACCGGGTCGGCTTGGAAATACTTTTTTAAAATTATTGATCAAAAATAAAATATGCCAAAAGAATTAGAGATTCTAACCCATCCTCACCCTGGACTGCGCCAAAAATCTAAGGCGCTTAACCCCACTGAAGTCACTAGCCATAAATTTCAAGAATTTTTACAGGATCTAGAGGAAACAATGTTAAAAAAAGACGGAGCGGGTTTAGCCGCTCCTCAGGTTGGTCAAAATATTCGGGTAATCGCTGTCCGTCACGAAAACCAGACTCTTTTTTTCATCAACCCCAAAATTACTAAAAAATCTTGGGCTAAAGAAATAGAGGAAGAGGGGTGTTTATCTGTCTTGGACGCCAAAGGAGAAATTATTTATGCTCCCGTGTCTCGTTATAAAAGAATTACTTGTCTTTATTTCGACCAAAAAGGACAGCCCAAAAAAATCAGCGCCGAAAAACTATTAGCGCGGATCTTACAGCATGAAATTGATCACTTGGATGGTATTCTATTTATTGATAAAATCGAAAAGAGATTAAAACGAGTTAAAATTAAGAACGCTGTCGTTTCCGCCAGCCAAGCCTAATTTTATAACCTAACCAGATAATTCCTAAGCCTAGGAGCCCCCAATAAATTTCTCGGTAATATTCCAGAAGAAGATCCCGATTCTCGCCGACAAAATAACCTAGTGCCGCTAAAATACTAACCCAAACAAAAGCTCCAAGGGCAGTATAACTAATAAACGGGACTAGGGGCATTTTAGAAAAACCCGCCGGAATAGAAATTAAATGACGCACGACAGGAATTAAACGTCCTAAAAAAGTGGCACTCCGGGAATTTTTAGAAAAATAGTCCTCAGCAGATTTAATCTTCTCGGGAGTAATTAAAAGAAAACGAGCCCACTGAGTAGCCGCCAACTTATAGACCACTAAGCGGCCTAAAAAACGAGAAAAAGAATAATTAATTAAGGCTCCAACCACACTCCCCAAAGTACCAACAAGAATAATCAATCCCAAATTCATTTTTCCCTGACTAGCTAAAAAAGCTGCCGGAGGAATAACAACTTCTGACGGTAGAGGTAAAATCGAACTCTCAATCATCATTAAAATACCAACTCCTAGATAGCCAAGACCTTGAGTTACATCTAACGCCCAATGGAAAAAATTATTTAGCATAATATTAATATAGCATCAAGCTTCAATCCATGTCCACTCCTTTAAAACAACCCACCCCGACTAAAAAAATCAAACAGCGAATCCGAATTATTTTTATGGGTACGCCAGAATTTTCTCTCCCGAGCTTAGCCGCTTTGGCCGCCGCAAAAGATTTCGAAATAATTGGTATTTTTACTCAACCTGACAAACCGATCGGCAGGAAACAAGCTATTACCCCGCCGCCAGTTAAGCAATTAGCGGTTAAAAATGGTTGGCCAGTCTTCCAACCCGAAAAAATAAAAACTGAGATTGAAAATATAAAGAATCTCCAACCAAATTTAATTGTGGTCACAGCCTATGGTAAGATAATCCCTCAAACAATTCTTGATTTGCCAACTTACGGCTGTATTAATGTTCATGCTTCTCTACTACCAAAATATCGCGGCGCGGCTTGTTTAAATGCCCCAATTTTAAACGGTGATCCAGAAACCGGCGTTACAATTATGAAAATGGAATCTGGCCTTGACACTGGACCAATTTTACGGCAAGCTAAAATACAGCTTAAGGGTAAAGAAACCTTAGAAGAGGTACATGATCGTCTAGCTAGCTTAGGAGCCGAATTATTAGTCCCAACCCTACGTGATTTTATCGAACAAAAAATTGTGCCCCAGCCGCAAGATGAAGCTCGGGCTAGTTATGTCAAAACTTTAAACAAAGAAGACGGCCGGATCGACTGGTCTAAACCTGCCGAAGAAGTTGCTCGTTTGATTCGCGCCTTTAATCCCTGGCCAGGAGCCTACTCTTTACTAAAAAATGGTAAAATAGTAAAAATTATTTCGGCTGAATCCTTAGACAGTAATTTCCCAGCAAATTACCGTGGCACGTTGCAATTTGCCAACAACCAACTAGTTATTCCCTGTGGACGAGGAGCCCTGATTATATTAAAATTACAACTGGGGGGAGGGAGAGTCCTCCAGACAAAGGAATTTTTACGCGGTCATCAGGATCTAATCAATCAACAATTAAAATAATTTAACGGCCCTTTCGTCTATTGGTTAGGACGCCAGGTTCTCATCCTGGTAAGACGGGTTCGATTCCCGTAGGGGCTACACAAATAAAAGGGCATGCTGTGCATGCTCTTTTATTTGTGTAATTGCTAAGTCGAGGGAATCGAACTAGTCGGAAGCCAGACGCGAGTTATTTCGGAAGAAATAACGAGCGGACAAGCGTCAGACGAATATCCGGGGGATATTCGGACGCCGACTCTGGACAAACGAGCTTTTTGCATTCTGGCAAAAAGCGAGCGCGATAATTCCCCCAGGGACTACAAAGTGAAAGACGGGCGAAAAGCCTGTTTTTTATTGATTTTTTATCACTAAACTAGTACCATTAATCTAGATATGGAATTAATCAAGATTATTCTAAATAGCTGGCAGTTTAATGTTATCGCCGCAGTAGTGTCGGCGGTTTTATATGTCCAATATTATAAACTGGCCGTAAAAGATACTGAGCGGGAGGGGATGGCAACGATAATTTTAGAATTTATTGGCGGGATTGGGGCATTGATATTAATGCCTTTTTTTGTTTTTAAATTTTCATTTGATTTAAAAGTAGTGGCATTGTTTATTTTAGCTAACATATTTTACACTCTCAATGACAGAATAAAAACTATAGCTAGAAAAAATCTGGAAGTTTCTATTTTTTCTATTATTGATCAACTATCAAAGGTATTTTTAATAATGTATGGAATTATTTTATTTCATAACCCGATAATCGCTACTAAATTAATTGGTGGGACATTAATTATTCTTGGTAATATCGCCCTGTTTTATCATAAAAAGAAGTTTATCATCAATAAGTATGTTTTGCTTTCTGTCTTCGCCTCCTTTTTAATGGCCACAGCCTTAATTATTGACGTTGATATTTCTAAACGGTTTAATCTTCCTTTTTACGTCATGTTAACTTTAATTATTCCAGCTATTTTTAATTATGCTATAGAAAGATGCCCGATTAAAGACATTACTAACGAATTTAACAGTAATCGTAAAAAATATTACATTATTTCCGGCCTAGTTTCCGGCCCAATGATATTTTTTACTATCCGCTCTCTTCAACTTGGCCAGGTGGCCTTTATTGCTCCGCTATTAGCAACTACAGTTTTATTGAACGTGTTAGTCGCCTCGGTAATGCATAAAGAGAAGACCAATCTAATTAGAAAGATTGCTGTGGCGATTATTATAATCATTGGTATATATCTAACTGTGGTTTAAAATTTCCGTCCACCTCTCAATTTCCCCAATAATCCCGTCTAAATTTTGAGAAATTTCAGACTTTAGGACTACCAGAAAAAACCCCTTCGGATTTTCAGCAAAAATAAGGAAGGGGTTTAAGGGAGAGAATTTTTGCCCACCTCTCTTTCGCCGAGGGGGGGGTGTTGTTTTGTGCCAGTATACGGTCGCGTCGCCAATTAAATAAAGTCGACGCGACCGTGTTTTCTGTTTTAAGCGATTGATTATTATCCCTGTCCTGACCAATGAATCATTTTTCTTTCTACCAGTAACATCAAGCTATTTAATACATATCCTAAAGTTCCTATTAACAAAATACCGGTGTAAACTTCTTCCATTGCCAAAACACTGGAGGCAGCAAAGATCCGATGGCCTAGTCCGTTTTGCGAACCCAAAAACATTTCAGCCACCAATTCAACAATTAACGCGAAAGAAAGACTTACGCGGATGCCGGCGGCTATGTATGGTAGAGCGGAAGGCAGAATAATCAAGCGCACCGTCTTGCCAAAAGAAAACTTTTTTAGTTTACCAATTAGCATGCGGGTATGAGAAATATTTTGAAAACCGTAAAGCGTGTTAATAATCACAATCAAACATGCCGCCCAAGCTGCTACAAAGATTTTGACAATATCTCCTAATCCAAACAATACAATAAAAAGAGGAAACAGCGCAGTTGCCGGAATGGATCGAACAAAATCCATAGGTAATCGTAAAGTTTGGTAGAGCGTGCGAAAAGATCCCAATAAAGTTCCCACCGTCACACCCACCACCGTGCCGATTGATAATCCGATGGCAGTTCGTTTAAAAGTAACCCAGATGTCATAGTATAATTCTTGAGTATGCGCCAACATGATTAAATTATTCATTACCTCCGAAAGCGGGGGTAAAAATAGTCGGTTCACAAATCGAGATAATACTTCCCAAGCTAAAAATATGATTAAAATACCAAGTATGCGAAATCTCATATTTTTGAGGTAGCCTGAAAAAAAGACTGGAGCACGGCGCGATGGTATTGAAAAAATATTTCACTTTGAAGCAAAATCGGCGTGCGTGGACGAGGAATGTCAATTTTATGGCGCCCAAAAATTCTGGTTGGCTGTTCCCCAAACACGATCACCTCATCAGCCAGATATATTGCTTCTTCTATATCGTGAGAGACCAATATTACAGTGGTTGGATTTTTTTCCCACAATGTTTCGACTTGTTGCCGCCAAACCAGTTTTTTTTCATAATCAAGCGCCGCAAACGGTTCGTCCATTAAGAGCAACTTTGGCTGATTGATGAATTCTCGTACGAGCGCCAGCAACTGTTGTTGACCGCCACTACATTGGTAAGGATATGCCTCCCAAGGCAATATGATATTATGGTCGTTAGCCCAGCGTTTTATATAATTATGTTTGTCAGATTTAGAAAAATTTGGTTGCTCAAAAGTACAGGCGACATTATCTATATTTTTCAACCAAGGTAGTAACGTTTCGCGATAATTCTGAAAAACAAATCCGATGTTATTATGGTCGTTTTTGTCGTCAATATTAATATTCCCTTTTTCATACGGCATTATACCGGCGATACAATTAAGTAGGGTGGTTTTTCCACAACCATTCGCCCCAACAACAGCCACAATAGAGCCATGCTTAATCTCTAACGAAAAATTATCAAAGACAACGCGCTGTGCCGTATTTGGGCTAATATATGTTTTACTAAGGCCTGAAATAATAAGAGATGACATGTTTATTACTTCAACAACCCATCACCAAAAAGTAAATTTACATCAACCTTAGTGTTGAGTAATTTATTGTCATATAGATAATCGGCGAATTTTTGTACTTGTGATCGATTTTCTTCGCCCAATTTCGTATAGTGGAATAATTTTAAATCCGCTAGCACTTTATCGGCCGACTCTGCCGGTATTGGCGTGTATTTTAACATCGCTTTTTTTGCTTCGACCGGATTGTTATTAATAAAGTCAATTGCCTGATTTAGCGACTTCACAACAGCCTGTGCCGCCACCCTTCTTTCATTGATAAATTTAGTTGATAGCACCGCGGCCGTTGAAGGGAAAGGCGACATAATAAATTTAACTCGAGGATTATCAGATATTAATTTAGCCTGGCCACTAAGGAGCGCAATATTAGAAGTTGGTTCAGTAGTTGAGAGCGCGTCATATTCTCCGGCCAAAAGTCCTTGGATCTGAAGTTTTGGATTTATCTCAATAATTTTTATCTCATCCAAATTAATTTTCATACCGGTAAGTATAGCCTTAAGAAAATTAACTTGTACTAATCCGCCATAAACACCGATTTTTTTACCACGCAAATCTTGATAAGAAATAATTGGGGAATCTTTCCGGGTAATGATGTTGGCGGTATAATTTGTTTCCGTTTCCTCGCTGGAAGAAAATAATTTAAAAGTATCCGGATATTGTGTCGCGGAGGAAAAAATAATGTTATAGGCGAGAACTGGAGCAAAATCAATTTTGCCGGATACCAAAGCCGCGACAATGTCGTTCGGTGAGGTAGCTTCAGACGCCTCTACATTTAGACCGTTTTGTTTAAAAAATCCCTGTTCCAAAGCCACAAAAAGCGGCAAATTAGCTGTGAGTGGTATAAAGGCGGTTTTAACATTCTGGGCAACTGGTTGAACAACTGCTGGTTGCGTAACACTGGGATTCGCTGTGCACCCACTTAAAACAATTGTGGTAACACCAACAATCAACATGAACATTGCCAATTTTAGGATATGTTTTTTAAAATGTTTGACGAACGCAAAATTTAACATAAATTTTTAGTTAAAAATTAATTAAGTGACCTGTTTTGACTTTACATTGTATATTTGTTATTGTAAACTATGTCGTGACATTTCCACGACAGTAGCATCAATCGTATGAATATACAAAAACTACTAAAAATATTCAGGCTTCGTGATATTGAAGCCAAACTTTACGAAGAATTATTTTTAGGCGGCACACTGTCGGCCAGCGAAATTGCTAAACGTGTTGAGGTTAGCCGCACTTCGGTTTATGATTTATTGGAGCACCTAGTCGCAGTTGGGCTAATCACAGAAACGTTACAAGGTGTAACAAAAAAATTTATTGTACAATCGCCTGCAAAAATTCAATTGCTTATTGCCGAAAAAGAGCAGGAATTAAATGATGCTAAATGTGTCACCGAGGAATTACAACAAACTTATAACCGCAACCACATTTCCGATAAACCGCGACTGCAGTTATTTGAGGGGCGAGCAGAGTTGCAGCAAATGATGAAAGACCTCTTGCTATATCGCGACATCACAGTATTTGCATACTGGCCGATTAAAAAAATGCTAGCATTATTATCTTCTGAATTTTTAATCAACTTTCATAAAGAGCGTGCGAAGAGAAATATTGCGCTCCGTGTTATATGGCCAGCAACACAATTATCAGCTCTCAAAGCAAACCAATTTTTAAACACTAATTTGGGGTTAAAAAGAGAAGCTCGTGTTGCGCCTCACGATATTGATTTTTCTTTGGGTTATTCAATTTATAATAATACAGTGCGGTTTATTTCTTCGAGTAATGAAAATTTTGGATTTTTGGTTGAGAGCTTTGAGCTTGCGGAAATGATGAAAACGCAATATGATATTTTATGGAAAAACTCTAAACGGTTAAAGTAGTTAATTTTAATATTTAGTTCCAGCCACACAACGACGCACTCGCATATCGAATGTAACACGACACTCCACCCCTCGGCAAAAGAGAGGTGGGCAAAAATTTCCTCCCCTAAACCCCTTGATTTTTTCCCGCCCAGATCCGTCGTTAGTCCGCCTCGGGCGGACACCATAGCCCCCCTAATAATTTTGTTCAAAAAAGGTTCTTACTTTGTTGTAAAACAATACGAAAAAATAAACAATTATCATCAAAAATATGTTTGAGAAAGTTAAACCATTAGACGATCTAAGCGCTGCCGAGAAAGATGATTTAGAAATAGTGCGAAAAAAGCTTGATAATAGATACACTATTGAGCTACGTAAAGGTTTAAGATATATCTGCGAGGATGGTCGACCTATTTATAGTGGCTATAAATACTACAAATTAATAGAGGGGATGGTTTTCGGAATAATTGGTGCTACTGAAGACCCAGTGGTTAGAGTCAAAGACCAAGATGATGCTAAGTTAGGAGAACAAAAATTAAAAGTAGGAAAACAAGAATTGAGAACAGTTAATAAACCAGAGGAAGAACTAGTCGCCTAAGTTGAAATTCAGTTATAAAGAATAAATTAATAAAAAAGGCGGTAGCTAATAAACTATCGCCTTTTTTGATTCTCTTCCAACCGGTCATTAAAACACCAGAGGGAAGAAATCAGAATCCCTGGGCTTTAGTTCGTTGGTTAAAGCCTGGAAAGATAAAATATTTTTGTAACCAAATAAACAAGGATCGAGTCTGCTCCCATCTTCGCCGTGGACAAAAAAATCGGGGAAGAAAAAACGGAAAGATCCTTTAAAAAGCTGCGGATAAGTTAGCATCGCACATATCATCTCCAATGGTTCGACAAAACTTAACGAATGCTGACCTTTGAGGAGTTTGGCGAACTCAATTATTTCCTCCAGACAAACTGGCGGTAATGCCTGAGGAAAGACAAGCCTAACGCTAAATGTGTCTGAATACCCCGGAAAGGAGAATTCGGATTGGCGGTGACTGTGTAGTTCACTAGGGAGAGCATACTTTTTCCGGTGGAAACCGCCTGTAATTTTCTCCCAACAATAACGAACTAATTTCCCATAATAATGGGCATCGGCTTGAGGACAAATAATCGGTAGGCAGGGGCCAGCTAGTAAATTGCCATAGGGGGACATCTTTAAGGCGGCGATTTTGTCTTCTATCCCTCTTCTAAGTTTAAAAAGATTATTATTATCAAGCGGCAAATTAGTCTTAATAATGAAATCTTTAAACCTTTTGCGATAATCTCGCCCCGGGCGTTCCGACTCTCGGCAATCATACGGCCAATGGGGAAACTCTAACTTAATTGGATCCTCATCGAAGTCATACTTGACGTCTTTCAGACTAATAACTCCGCAGCCATTAATTAAAATAGCTAGCGATTCGGCAACTTGTGGGCAATCGGTAATTTCAGTCATAATCACAAAATTTAGGGTTAAGTTACTTTTATCTTTCTAGTAATATTTTCAAAGAACAACGTTAGACCATATTTTCAAAAAAACCGGCCTCTTCTTTGAGTCCGGTCTTTACTATCTCTATGTATATATATTTATTTAACCATTGTTTTTATATATTACTCATAGCGAAGACCGGACTCTTTAAAAAGAGGCTAATAATATAGATCTTCTTGTCGCGTAATATAAATGACATAACAGGAATAAGTTTAGCGAAAGTTAAAAACAATGTCAAGGGATCTTTATGGGGAAAAGACGCCCCACGATTTTAGTCTGTTGGCTAGAGCGTGATAGTGGCTCCTTACGTGGTCCTTCTAAAGTAAAGGAAAACTCAGTTTTCCCTTTTATTCTTGTCCCCATAGAACCATCAACAATAATTTCTAGAGTTTTATGATGATATTTCTTGAGAATAGATTGTTGATAATCCCCCTCTAACTTTTGCGAAAGGGACCGTAATTTCTGGGAACGCTTTTTGATCTCTGAACTGGGAACCTGATTTAGTAAATTAGCCGCTTGAGTCTTCTCATGAAGCGAAAAAGAAAAAACATGAATTTTGCTGAACTTAAGACGTTGAGAAAATTTATAAGTGGCCAAAAAATCAGCCTCAGTTTCACCAGGGAAACCAACGATAATATCAGTCGTAATAGCAACCGTTGGTAAGACCCGTCGCAAACTAGCTACTCGTGCGACAAAATACTTCGTCGTATAGGGTCGACCCATTAAACGCAAAATCTTATCCGAGCCCGATTGTAAAGAAATATGCAAATGACGACAAATCTTTGGTTCTTTAACTATTAACTTAACTAGGGCGGGAGTTACTTCATTTATTTCAATTGAGCTTAAACGAATCCGACCAAGATTAGGTAAAGTTAAAATTTGTTTTAATAGATATGTTAAATTAAGAGATTGATCTTTTAAATCCTGCCCGTATTGCCCAAGGTGAATGCCACTTAAAACTATTTCTTGATAACCGGCCTGAAGAGCGGCTTTAGCTTCTAGGATTAATTCGGAAATTGGTCGACTAGTTAGATGACCGCGGGCAAAAGGGATAAGACAATAAGCACAAAATTGGTTACAACCATCTCCGACTTTCAAAAAATAACGAGAGCGATCAGTCGGCGCCAATAACCCTGATTCTAGATATGGAATAACTCGGTTCGACACGCTTTGAAAATCTGACGGGGGAAAAGATTTCTTAATCGTTTTAATCAATTCTTTAGTTCGCCCCACTCCCCAAAAAATAATTTGTTCCATTATTAATTTAGTAGCAATTTTTTCATCAGTCTGGGGCCAGCAACCAGTAACAACTAATAAGGCCTGGGGAAAGATCCGTCGCAAGTGGTTAATAAGTTGACGGTCTTTGGTAATTGCCCGTTGTGTGACTGCGCAAGTGCTCACTACCACTAGCCGGGGGGTTTTGCTTAACCTAAAACCAACCCGCGCTAGTTCACGCTTTAAAACAGCGGCGTCATACTGATTAACTTTGCAGCCAAGAGAATAAATTTGAAAACCGGATTGGGACATTTGAGACATAAGGATTAATAATAATAGAATTATAAACAGGCTATTAGCTCTTGTCAAAAACTAAATCTTTTGATATTATCAAAAACGTAATAAAACTGGCTAAGAAAAAGCCATTTTATTTACAAGAGAATCATGATTTGCGCTCATAGCTCAGTTGGTAGAGCAGCTCCCTTTTAAGGAGAAGGTCGCAGGTTCGAATCCTGCTGGGCGCACTGAATTGGAATATTTTGCCGACTTAGCTCAGCTGGTAGAGCAGCTGTCTTGTAAACAGCAGGTCGTCGGTCCGAGCCCGACAGTCGGCTCATTAATAAACCGCTTAAGGCGGTTTTAGTGCGCTTAATTAGCCTAAACTAATGTTAACAAACTGCGCAAAAACTGTGTCTATCTTCACTTTAAATTACCTTGAAAAATGAGTGGTAATAAGGTAAGATAATAAAAACGGTAAAATCAAAATCTATGACTACTAACGAACAAAATTTAATCGCCAAGGTACCGCCTCATAGTCTCGATGCTGAAGAGTCGCTTTTAGGATCGCTCTTAATTGATAAAGACGCTATTATTAAAGTTGCTGACAATATCACGCCGGCAGATTTTTATAAAGACGCTCACCGGATTATTTACGAAACCATCAAAGAGTTATACGGTAACCAGGAACCAATTGATATTATTACTTTAGCTAACCGTTTGGAAGAAAAAAAGCTCCTGACTAACATGGGGGGTCGAACCTACTTGGCTCAATTATCAAACGCCGTCGCGACTTCGGGTAATGTGGCTAATTACGCCAACATCATTCAACGCAAAGCCACCTTGCGCCGTTTACAGCAAGCGGCCGCGGAAATTTCTAACCTCAGTTTTGATGAAGAAAGAGAAATTGATGAAATCCTTGATGAAACAGAGAAAAAAGTTTTTGGTGTTTCTCGTAAATATCTTAAAAATGCCTTTTTGCCTATTGATAATCTATTAACGGCCGCTTTTGATAGAATCGATGAACTTCACAAATATAGTGGAAAATTACGAGGCCTCTCCACGGGTTTCACTGATCTTGATAACCTCTTAGCTGGTTTACAAAAATCTGATTTAATTATTTTAGCCGCCCGACCTTCGGTGGGCAAAACTTCTTTAGCGCTTGATATCGCCCGACAAGCTGCTATAAAAAGTAAGGAGGGAGTGGGTATTTTCTCCTTAGAAATGAGTAAAGAACAATTAGTCGATCGCCTACTCTGTGCTCAGGCTAATGTGAGTCTTTGGAAAATGCGCACGGGGAACTTATCTGATAAAGAAGAGGATAATGATTTTGCTCGCATCGGTGAAGCTATGGGTAAACTAGCCGAAGCCCCGATTTATATTGATGATTCAGGGACGCTTTCGATTATGGAAATTCGCGCCAAAGCTCGACGCTTGCAGATGGAAAAGGGTCTGGGTTTAATTGTCATCGACTATCTCCAATTGATGGAGGGTCGGGGTAAATATGGTGACAATCGCGTTCAGGAAATTGCCGAAATCAGTCGTGGTTTAAAATCAATCGCTCGCGAATTAAATATTCCAATTTTAGCTCTCGCCCAGCTTTCTCGCGCCGTGGAATTAACTCACCCGGCCATCCCTAAACTATCTCATCTACGTGATTCTGGTTCCATCGAACAAGATGCAGATGTGGTGATGTTTATTTACCGTAAAGCGGCTGATCGTGGCTACAATCCTAATGATTTACCGCTAGATGAACGTTATAAAGCAGAAATCCATATTGCTAAACATCGTAATGGTCCCACGGGAAAAATTGACTTATTTTTCGACGAAAATACAGTTAGTTTTAGAAGTATTAGTAAAAAAGTAAGCGATCCTGGACCAATAGAATTTTAAAATTATCATTAATTAATTATTTTTTAATCAGACAAAATTTATGTTCAGTAAACTAAAACAGTTTAAAGATCTTCGTTCCCAGGCCAAGGTAATGCAGAATGCCCTAGCTCAAGAAACAGTTACCGAAGAAAAGAATGGAGTTAAAATTGTCCTCAACGGTAATATGGAGGTAATCAGCCTTAATCTTAATGAAGGTTTATCTAAAACTTCTCAGGAAGAAGCTTTAAAAAGCTGTTTTAATGAAGCAGTAAAACGGGCGCAGAGATTAATGGCTAAAAAACTTCAAGATATGGGCGGTATGCCTGGTTTAAATTAAAGTTTGAAACAATGCCTTACCCCCAAGCGATCCAAAATCTAATTGAGAGAATCTCGACTTTGCCTGGCGTTGGTCCTAAGACTGCGGAGCGCTATGTTTTTTATTTACTCCGACAAACAGACGAAAAACTACAAGACTTAGCGACCGCGATCAGTGAACTAAAAGAAAAAACTACTATTTGTCATATCTGCGGCGCGATTGCTGAAACTAATCCCTGCTCTTTGTGTACTGATAATAAACGTCATGGAGAAATCCTTTGCGTCGTCGCCAGTACCCAAGATTTACTTTCGATTGAAGCGACAAAACAGTATGATGGTCAATATTTTGTGCTTGGTGGCCTAATTAATACTATTAACGAGATTGGTCCGGAAAATATTAATGTAGACAAATTAATTAAACGTCTTAAAAATAGCGCCGTTAAAGAAATCATCCTGGCTCTAAATTTTACTTTAGAAGGAGAGACCACTTCTCTGTATCTCACTAAAATTCTTAAAGATAATTGGAAAATAACCCGACTCGCCCGCGGTCTACCAGCAGGATCAGATTTAGAGTATGCCGATGAACTAACACTAGCGAGCGCTTTAAAATACCGTAACGAAATTAGTAAGAATGGTTCTCCTAGTAAATAAGTTACCTGAATTTAAAAAAGCCCGCTACCGCGGGCTTTTTCAATTTAAAAATTATTAAAAAATTAAGCGATCGAAGTCACCTTAACAGTAGTAAGAGTCTGACGATGACCAACCGTTTTCTTGTAACGAGTTTTACTTTTATACTTAACGACGGTCACTTTTTTATCTTTAGCGGTATTTAGCACCTCCGCTTCAACTTTATTTCCTAAAGACGGCTGGCCCAGTTCTAATTTATCTCCTTCCGCAATTAAAAGAGTATCAAATTTAACGGCTTGACCCTTTTCGGCCATTAACTTCTCAATTTTAACAGTATCACCGACCTGGACTTTATACTGTTTACCACCGGTCTTAATAACAGCAATTTTTGACATATAGAATAAATTTGCTAATAAAAATCCAGAGTTAAATCTGAACGTAAGTTAATAATAGCAAATATTTGAAAAATGTCAATAAATAGGTTATAGTTAGGGAGAAATACATTTTTAACTGACTTTACTAATATGTCAAAATTCATTATTACTGGTGGAGCCAAATTAACAGGCGAAATAATGGTTAGTGGCGCTAAAAATAACGCTCAAATTATGATTCCGGTCTCTTTGCTTTCCCGGGAAACCATTACTATTAACAATGTCCCTCGAATTGATGGTGTCGAGAAATCTTTAGAACTATTGTCCGACTTAGGTGCAACTATTGAAGATCAGGGGCATACTTTAAAGATTAATACCGCGGGGATCAAAAAAATTGAGTTAGATCGACAATTAGCGGATAAATTTCGCACCTCAGTCATGTTTGTGGGGCCAATGCTCGCCCGTTTTGGTGAAGTTAAATTCCCTCATCCTGGTGGTTGTGTTATTGGTGCCGCTGGACGACCAATCGATCTATTCTTAGAGGGCTTTGCTGCGATGGGGGCAAAAGTGGAAATAAAAGAAAAATGTTATCATTTGACCGCCAAAAGATTACAAGGTTGCGACTTCTTTTTTACAATCGTCGCTGTCACCAGCACACAGAGCTTAATGATGACTGCTTGCCTAGCCGAGGGAAAAACTATTCTACGAAACTGTGCCATGGAACCAGAGGTAATTGCCCTGGCTGAGTATCTTAATCAAAATGGTGCTAAAATCTCGGGTGCAGGTACACCAACGATTACAATCGAGGGCGTAGAAAAGATGGGAGCGGGTATCTGCCAAATCATTCCTGACCGGATTGAAGCCGGTTCGTTCGCTTTAATGGCCGCCACCACAAATTCGGAAATAAAAATTATTAATTGTAACCCCGAGCATCTTCTAAATCTTTTAACAATCTTCAATAAAATCGGTATCCCTTATGAACAAGGGCCTGATTGGTTGTTAATTAAAAAGTCAACCGGCATTAAGTCTTACGACATTCGAACTCATGAATATCCGGGCTTCCCGACCGACCTGCAATCGCCTTACGTAGTTTTAATGACTCAAGCCCAAGGCAACTCTCTAATTCAAGAAACGATTTATGACCGACGTCTTTTATGGGCGGATATGCTATCACAAATGGGTGCCAGCATTGTAATGTGCGATCCGCACCGCGTGGTAGTCAGCGGACCCACCAAATTGTATGGGAAAAAGTTAATTAGTCCTGATATTCGAGCAGGGATTGCTTTAGTGATTGCTGGTTTAATCGCCACCGGGACAACAGAAATTGATAATATTTATCAAATTGATCGCGGTTATGAAAAACTAGATGAACGCCTCCGCGCCTTAGGAGCGGATATTAAACGTCTTGATTAATATGTCCAAGAAAGTCCGCGATTATCTCTTTTTAATCTTTATTACTCTCTTCATTGGAGCAACGGTAATAATTTCCTTATACGCCTCGGGCTATAAGTTAAATTTAAGCTGGCCTTTAAAATTTAACCGGCTGTTAATTAAAACTGGAATGTTAACTGTAGATAGCCAGCCGAGTGGCGCGGTCGTGTACCTTAACGATCACCCCCGAGGCGATACCACCTTAAGATTTTGGCGAAAAGAATATTTAACCACCGCCGCTAAAATAAAAAATCTTTTACCGGGAGAGTATGTTTTACGTCTAGAAAAAACTGGATACTGGCCTTTTCAAAAAAGAATAACTATTCTCTCTGGCCAAACTACTTTTGCGGAAGAAATTAATCTCTTTCGATCTGATGAACCATTGCTAGTAGCGACGACGGGGCAAGGTGAAGTTTCTTTAAGTTTTGATCATAAATATCTTTATGAGAGCGGCGCGAGTCGGTTAATTAATTTAAAAGGAAGCCAAATAAAAAAACTAGCGGCCACAGCTGATACTCCAGGAACTTGGTTAAAAAATAGTGAAAAGATTTTAGTGGGCGGCCAGCTCTTTGATCTAGAAAAAAACAGCCAAATCAACTACCGAGAAATAATCGGCGCCGAGACTACTAATTGGCATCTTGATGAGAGTGACAATCGCCTCTTCTATCAAAACAAGAATACTATCAGTTATTTTCGCCTTGACCAACGAGTTAGTCTAGTAGCCTTGAGTGGAGAAAATTATTTAACTTACGAACCGCGCGGTGATGACCTTTTTACTGTAGTTAACGATCAGGGTAAGATAATCTTAAAAAAATATTCCCTGAAGGAACAAAAATTATTAGCCGAGTTAACTCTTCCTAGTATTGGTCAATATAAATTTATTTCTGATGGTCAAAAACGATTGACTCTCTACGATCAACAGAACAAAACCCTCTACCTGATTAATCCTACTGACTTCAACACTAAAACAGTTATTCAGAATGTCTTTGGCTGGCAATGGCTTAATGAAGAAACGATTATTTATAATAATAACTGGGAGCTGTACACCTATAACCTAGGAGATAATAATTCTTTATTAATTACTCGTTTTAGTGAAAAAATTGAAAAAATTATCTGGCATCAAGCTAATAATTATTTAATATTTTCAACCGCTAAAAATTTAAATACGATTGATCTTACAAGCGGTACCATTACGACAATTCTGCGAGCCGATCAGATCTCTTCCCCAGTTCTAGATGATAAAAATGACTATCTCTATTTTCTAGCGGGTATTGGCAAGCAAATTGGAATTTATAAAATAGTTCTGCAATAACATAAAAGCGGGCAATAAAAAATATCCGGTTACAACCGGGTATTTTTTATTGCTAAATTTCAAATCGATTAACGACTCAATTCATTAATCAACTTTTGAAGGTTTGAACCAATTTCCGGATCTTTTAAACCAAACTTAAGAGTTGCTTTAATAAAATTAAATTTATTACCCGTATCCAACCACTCCCCCTCAATTTTCTTTCCATAAAGCGGTTTGTTTTGCGCAAGTAGTTCATCGAAAGCATCAGCCAAACGGATCTCTCCTGATTTACCGTTTTTCATTTGACTGAGAATTTTCATCACTTCAGGAGTAATAACATTAATTCCAACCTGGACTAGATTGGACGGCGCATCTTTAGCCGCCGGCTTTTCGACAAATTGTTTAATTTCATAAACTCCATCTCCTAAATCTACTCCACCAATTACTCCAAATTGACTAATTTCCTCTTGACCTACTTCCGACAAACCAATAACACTATCACCATACTTTTCATAGACATCTAGCACTTGCTTCACAGGAGAAATTTTAGCGTCATATAAAGTATCACCAAACATCACTAAAACTGCTTCATCCTCCTCAACCAGATGTGCCGCGCAAGAGATGGCCTGACCATCACCAAGAGGAATCGGCTGACGAACATAGGAAAATTTAGCGAGATTCTCAATTTCCTTCACTTTCTTAACTAAATCTAATTTATTTTTTTCCACCAAAGTCTTCTCGAGTTCAAAAGAATAATCAAAATGATCTTCGATGGCTCTCTTCCCCCGTCCAGTCACAAAAATTATTTCTTCAATTCCCGCTGCCACCGCTTGCTCGACTAAATATTGAATAACCGGCTTATCAACCACTGGGAGCATCTCTTTGGGTTGGGCTTTAGTGGCCGGTAGAAACCTGGTGCCAAAACCAGCCACCGGAAAAATTGCTTTTTTAATTTTTTTCATATTTTATATTATTAAAACCCCATTTAACAAAATACTTTAACCAAGAAATAATGTGAACCCAAATAATTTTATCATGCCATAGGGCAATATACCAGGGATGCTTAGCGCTCTCCCGAGCGTGGTCATGAATTACGATCGCCTCAGGATTATAAACCACACGCCAGCCTTTTGTCCAAAACTGACGAGCTAAATCAATATCTTCAAAATACATAAAATAACGCTTGTCAAAAAGAGGATCGAAAACAACTCCAGCCTGACTGACTAAATGTTTCTTAAACATTAAACATGACCCCATCAGCCAATCTACTTCTCGAATTGAGTTATGATCAAAATCATTCATGGTAAAGCGATCACGGCTCTTTTTAAAATACTCCCCTAAAAAAGTGCGACGCAAAAACGGCATGAAAAATTTCGGAAAACGAGCGCAAGAAGATTGGAGCGTTCCATCGGGGTATAAAAGCTTCGGCCCAACCAAACCAACGGTCGGATTATTTTTTAAATAATTTAACAGGGTAACAATTACGTTACTCGTAACAATCGTATCGGGATTGAGAACTAAAATATATTCTCCAGTGGCCGCTTTAATGCCCAAGTTATTGCCGCCACCCATGCCCAAATTCTTCGGGCTAACCATTAATTTAAGCTGGGGGTACTGAGTCAATAAATCGTTTAAATTCTCACCAGAATTGTTCTCAACTACAATAACTTCATAGTTCATTCCTTGAAGTGGCTCATCGGTTAAAGTCGTCAGACAATTTAAAAGCTTCAAACGACTTTTGTAATTAACAATAATAATTGAGAGGTTCATATTAAATCATTTTTTTAACTAACCACCAATACAGACCAAATAAAGGATTAACGATATATTGTAATATCGGATTGCTAATTTCTTGGAAACTAATTTTCCCAGAAAAACTTTTTGCCAACTTAGAAAATTTAACTAAGCTTAGTTGTTTAATTCTCATTCTTTCGGTATGGAGACGCCGGTAGTTAGCGAGCTGACAGAAATAACCATAAATTTTAAGTTCCTCACGAAACCAACCATTAATCAGAGAATAGAAAAACATCGCGACATCCATCATCATTCCCGGTAGACCAATCAAAAGAAATAAATATTTTGGATAAAATAACAGTAGGGTGAGATAACGATTACGCTCCATATAATAGATCATCCTAGTGCTGCGCTTAAATTCGTATTTATGATAAATAATTGATTGAGGGGCAAGAATAACTTGATAACCAGCTAATTTTGCTTTTAAATTAAACTCTAGATCATCATGATACATATAGAATTCCTCGTTCCAGCCACCAATTCTCTCAAAGACTTCACGTCGAACAATAAACGAACAACCGCTAGCATAACCTTTAATTTCCGGGTAACCAATGATCTCCCGATCGGGCTGGCTATAACCGTCAGTAAAACCAAAACCCAGAAAATGAATAATATTACCCAAACTATTAATTTTAAGTTGGGTACGCTCCTGATTATTTTTAGGGTAAAGGAGAATTTTGGACTGAGCAATTCCCGCGCCCGAGTTTTCTTCTAAAGCTTTAACCAGTTCTCTCAGCCAACCAACCTCCATTTCGGTATCCATATTTACAACCACTAAATATTCGCAACCGTCTTTAATCGCTTCCTGACAACCTAAATTATTAGCCGCCACATAATTACCATCAGATCTAGTTAAAATTTTAGCCTCTGGATAAGTCTGATTTAAATAATTAACTGTTTCGGGAGTCGAGGCGTTATCAACGATGTAAATATGAGTTAACTCCTGTGGGTAATTTTGCCGACGCAAAGAATCACGACAAGCCGTTAAAAACCGCTGAGCGTAATCCTGATAGTTGATAAGAATTAAACCAACTTTTTTAGACATGAAACTTAAAAAATAATTTATCAATAATTGATTTTCATTTTAATACCTCGCTATAGTGGTTTTGGCTATAATATCATTATTTCAAAGCTGGGTTCGCGTTATATTAAAGTCTGATTCATAATAAGTCACCACGGTCAAACCATAAAATTCCTTCCTCAGGGGAGGTTTTTTATTATTATTGGCGAACAAAAGTTTTGATCACGCTCCAACATATCTTTAAAACCCAATACTCCCATTTCTGGCCCCACTTCTTAAAATATTTTAACATTGAGTCCGACACATATTCTTGTCTTGATTTGAGTTTTACTTGTTTAAAGCTTTGACCGACGTAATCTAAGCAACGCGCCGTGGGCGTATACCAAACTTCTCCGCCCAATTTATCTACCTGGCGACAGAAATCAACCTCTTCAAACCAAACAAAGTATCGTTCATCGAGTAGCGGCATATCTTGCTGACTAATTTTCTGCCAACTAACTCGATTAATCATAAAAAAAGAGCCGCGGATAGAATCGACCTTAGCGGTTTGCTCATAATTGAAATTAACCGCCAAATACTTATTAAGCACTTGGGGTAAAAGATGAGGTACTTTCAAAGTGACCATTAATTGATCAAAAAATTTGGGAAAACGACGCACTTGTTTAATTATCTTTCCGGATTCATCAATTAACTTACAGCCACTCACGGTTGCTTGCGGATTAGCTTTCGCCCAAGTGAGCATTTTTGATAAAGTATCTGGCTCAACCTGCATGTCGGGATTAAGGAGCAATAAAAAGTTACCCGTCGCTGATTTAATCGCTTGATTATTGGCAGCAGCAAAACCTAAATTTTTATCATTAGCTATTAACTTAACCGCGGGAAATTCTTGACGAACCAACGTCGCGCAGGATTGTTGTCCAAGGCACCCATTTTTCCCCCCTCC
>Ga0074195_1000879_pt1 | contig 49848 bp, 48 predicted proteins | sample EPASupsiteHSE623_FD_64525 | JGI IMG/M metagenome (GOLD analysis project Ga0074195, IMG submission 64525) | Bioremediated contaminated groundwater from EPA Superfund site, New Mexico - Sample HSE6-23 | ecosystem: Environmental > Aquatic > Deep subsurface > Groundwater > Contaminated ...
TCCAAATTCACTGTTAATTACTGGTTTTGATATTATGTTCTTTTGGGTAGCACGAATGATGATGATGGGTGAACATTTCAAAAAACAATTACCATTTGAAGATATTTATATGCACGCATTAGTTAGAGATGAGTTTGGTGCAAAAATGTCAAAATCAAAAGGAAATGTAATTGACCCACTTGATATGGTAAATGAGCATTCTGCTGATATTATTAGATTTACATTAGCTTATTTATGTGTTCAAGGTAGAGATATTAAACTTGGAGCTAAAAACCTAGAGCAATTTAGAAACTTTACAAATAAACTTTATAATGCAAGTAATTTCTTACAGTTAAATGTGGAAACATTCCCTGATTTAAAAGATATTACGATTAAAACACCACTTGGACTTTATATGCAAAGCAAACTTAGTGATGCAGTTGATGAGTTAAGAAATTCACTTGAAACTTATAAATTCAATGAATCAGCAAGTATTTTATACAAATTCGTATGGAATGAATTTTGTGACTGGGGAATCGAATATGCAAAAGCTAGTAAAGACTCTGTTATAGAACTTGGGGCAATTTTCAAAGAAACACTTAAAATGGTATCTCCATTTATGCCATTTATTTCTGATTATTTATATCACAAATTAAGTGGTACAACACTTGAAGATGGTGATTCATTAATGATTATGAATTTTCCAAAAGAAATAGCAAAAAATCAAGAAATCGAAGATATGTTTGCAATCATCGAAGAAGCAATTACAGCAATCAGAAGAGCAAAAGTTATCATAGATATGGGTAACTCAAAAATCGCAAAAGCATATATAAAAATCAATAAAGATATAGATAACGAAATGGCAAAACCATTTATCGAAAAATTAGCAAAAGTAGAAAATTTAGAGTTCGTAACTGCAAAAGTAGAAAACTCAATTACAGATGTAAGTGATAACCTAGAAGTTTATATTCCAAGAGGTGAAATTGATATGGCACCAATTATTTCTAAACTTACAAAACAGCAAGAAAAATTAGAAAAAGAGATAGCAAAACTATCAGGAATGTTAAATAATGAAAGATTCGTAGCAAATGCACCAGCAAATGTTTTAGAAGAAAATAGAGCAGGGTTAGCATCGGCTGAAGATAAATTAGCTAAGGTTGTGGCTGAATTGAAGTCTTTGAGTTAAAAAAATCCGATGTTTTAAGTAAGGAGTATTTTGGTGGAAATAATAGAATGTTTAAAATTAATTGCTGTATTAGGTGCAGTAATTACTATGATTAGTGGACTTTATATGGTATACGCAAGACTAAAAGCAAAAGATCAAGGTTTTGGAAATAATTCTCTTAAAGCAATAGGTGTAATATTATTTATACCAACAATACTTATTCTAGCTATTGTAACTGGATTTCAACCTGAAACACTTGCTGCTTTGTTAGGTACAGTTGCCGGTTATGTATTATCAAGTAGTGAAAAAGCTGAATAAAACTATTTTGTTCCCATCGTCCTCGATGGGAATGCATACTAAAACTATTTTTTCTTGAAGAATAAAGGAAATAGCTAACTTTCCCTATTCAAATCCTATCAACCCAATAATCAGGAATTCTATGTTGATGAGCGATTGCAACTATTAAAATAGTATTTTCTTCAAAGAGATATAAAATATTGTAAGGAAATCGGTGTAAAGTGCATCTTCTAATTTGGTTTGATACTTTTTGATAGGAGTTAGGGAAGTTTTTTATTCTGTTTATTGAAGCTTGAATATCATTTGAAAATTTTTTACCTAAACCTTTTTCTTGTTGTTCATAATATTTTATAGAGTCATGAAATTCAAGTTTTGCAAGTTTTAGATAATTAATATTCATAGTCAAAAAAATCTTTTTCGCTAACAGTTTCTATTTTGCCGTTTTTATATGAATCTACTCTTTTATTAGCTTCTTCTTCCCAGATTTTATTTATATTTTCATCTGGTTTATCAAGACTTTTTAAAAGTTCTTCAATTAACAAAAATCTATCATCTGCTTTTAAATGTAATGCTTGTTCCAGTATTTCATTTTTTCCCATTTTAAAGCCTTTATTATGGTTAAATTGTTAAAAATTATAACATACTTTTATAAAACTTTAGAAATAATGATTGAATATGATTCAATGAAGAAAATGAACCATCCTATGGGTACGATTTCTAAAAAATTACTTTTTAGAGATTGAAAAGTTATCAAAAATAAATTGAAAGAAATTATATGAATGTTACAAAAGATAAAATATCGTCTATTTTTTTCCAATACTCAATACCTGCTGTATTAGGAATGTTGGCTATTTCATCGGCAAATATTGTTGATGGATTTTTTATAGGAAATTATGTAGGTGATTTTGGGCTTGCAGCAATTAATATAAGTTTTCCTATTTTCTCTTTATTATTTGGATTTGCTTTAATGTTGGCAATTGGTAGCAGTGTTGTTTCTGGAAAGCTAATTGGTCAAGGAGATATTAAAAGCGCTTCTATTATTTTTAGTAAAACAATGGTTTGTATCACTCTTTTTAGTTTTATAACTTGCACAGGTTTATTTTTAAATATTGAGACTGTTTTACATCTTTTTGGTGCAGATGAAAACTTGACAAAAATAGCAATAGAGTATTTATCTGTTATATTGATTTTTATTCCTTTTTTGATGATAGGAGTAGTTTTAGATTATTTTGTAAGAGTTGATAATAGACCAAATCTTGCTTTTATTGCTCTACTTTTAAGTGCTGTTATAAATGTGATATTAGATTGGTTTTTGATTGTATATTTGCAAAAAGGTATTTTTGGGGCAGCATTGGCTACGGGTATTTCTCAACTTAGCTTATTATTTATTCTTTTACCTCATTTTTTCTCAAAAAAGGCAACACTTAAATTTGTAAAACCAATAGGAAGTTATATTCAAATAATAAAAGCTTCTTACAATGGAGCTTCTGAGTTTGTAAATGAAATTTCAGTAGGAATAACAACTTTAATTTTTAACTATGTAATGATAAAAAATTTTAGTGTAGAGGGAATTGCAGCATTTACAGTTATAAATTATCTTTTAATGATTGGAATAATGATAAGCTTTGGGATAAGTGATTCTTTACAACCAATTATTAGTAAAAATTTTGGAGCAAAAGAGAATAAAAGAATAGAAGAGTTTTTAAAATTAGCTTTTATAACTACGGGTTTGGTGGGTGTTGTGATGATACTATTACTTCTATTTATACCAGATACACTTGCAAATATTTTTTTAGAAGATAGTAATTATAAAACAAAACAAATTGTTTTGAGTTTTGCCACATTTGTTTGGATAGCTTTTCTTTTTAATGGTGTTAATCTTGTAATCTCAGCTTATTTTACTGCAATTCATAAGCCTTTACATTCAATGATTATTGCAGTATCAAGAAGTTTTATTTTTCCTATATTTTTTATATTTACTTTATCCTTTTTCTTTGAAACACAAGGAATATTTTTAGCAATACCAATGGCAGAATTTATTACTTTTATAATTGCAGTGATTTTATATAGAAGATTTAGCCCCAAAAAAATAATTTATAAGGTGTAAAAAATAGCTAATCTATTTTTATTATTTGAAAAATCAATTTTTTTATATATAATAAAATAAAATTAAAAAAGTAAATTATGAAATTCAAAAAAATTCAAATAATTTTTCTAATAAGTTTATCTATTCTTTTTCAAGCATGTACAATGCCTACTGGAAATATAGAAAGCATTGCTCAAACAAACTCAGCATCACAAATAGAAGAGTACAAAAAAGAGATTTTAAAATCTTTGATTGAATATAAAAAAAGATTAGATTTAAGAAATCCAAATGCCTATAACAAACAAATTGATTCTAGTTTAGAACATCAAATCTTAAAAAATCAAGATTATATAAACTTATTAAAAGATGGAAAAAAATTATATACATATGATGAATATTTCTATTATGCCTTTTCAAAACAGAATATAAAAAATCGAAATGACTTTTTGATAATTGGACTTTATAAACTTATTTTCAAAGCTTATAGTATGGATAGTGAACATCAATTTACAGCTATGGAATATAATAAATATGAATTACAAAGATTATACGAATATCTTCAAGTTGTAAGATGGAAAATAAGAGTAGATAAAAACGACAAAGGTGAATACCTTTTTAATACTTGGCAAAATAACTGGCAAATAGAATTAGTAAAAAAATATAATGGTGATTATAATATTATCAATAATTTAGAGTACATAAAATCAAATAAAGAGAGTGTTTATGACTATTCAAACTTCTCTTTTGAGATTATTCTTTCAAAAATGATTACTGAGGTAGAACACACTCTTAGAAAAATAAATGTTGAACCTTATGAAATGAGTATTTCAGCACTTACTGGATTTGTTTTTATACTTTGATTTAAAAAATTCGACGAGTAACTTACCTTTTAATACTAAATAACGGTAAGTAGAAATTATCTACTTACTGCATATAAATTATATTTTCTTAGGAATTCTAAATCTTCATCATCTTTTACATTCTCAGCTAGAACTTTTATATTTAATAATGATGCTAACTCACTAATAGATTCAATGAAACTTTGTTTTGAATAATCTTTACTAATATCACAAGTGTAATCTCTTGCAAGTCTAATATAATCAAGGTTGAAATCTTTTAAATTTCCAAGCGGAATAAATTTTGTTTCAAATCTTTTTATAATTATTTTTGCACCACATTTATGAATTTCATCTGCAAAGAATTTAAATTTATCTTCATTTTTTGCAACAGCATAAGCAGTTGCTGAAAATACAAGTTTCGAAGCAATATTTTTGTTTTCAAGAATTTTATTTTTAATCCATGCAATAAATGCTGTATTATTTATTGATTCCAATGATAAATTTATTGAAATATCATGATTAATGCCATTTATTAAAATATGATTTATAACTTTTTCAATAACTTTTTTATCAAATTCAACTATTTTTTCATATTTTTCAGCAATTGAAACAAATGTTCCAATAGGAATATTATTTCCATCTTTATCTTTAATATTTGTAAATGCTTCTTGCATAACAACTTTATCATCATTTGAATTTAGCATTTTTGAATTACCAATATAATTAACTTCAAATTTAGAGTTATTAATAATATCAAAAACCAAATCTCTCCAAGACTCCATATCCCTTGAAAGTTCATTTGTATCTGTAATGAAAAACTCATTTGAACCAATTAAAGTTGCTTTTTCATAAGTTTGAGTTGCACTTTGTAAAATTTCAGGAGTTGTTCCAATTGGATTAAATGGAGTTCCACCAATATGTACTATCTCTTTTTTATGAAATTCAAGAGCTAACTCTTCAAAGTTTTTTTGTAATAATTTTGTTAGAGCAATTGCTTCTTCGTATGTTGCATTTTTTGCTATTAGTGCAAATTCTGAACCAAAAAATCTATATGCTGAAGTTTTTACATTAGAATTTAATATTGTATATTTTAGAATTTTTGCAAATTTTTTAATAAAATCATTTACTTCATTTGTTGTATGAGATTTAGCAAAAGAGCTTAAGTCAGCTATTTTTATTAAAAAAACATAACCAGTTGATTTGTTTATGAACATTTTTTTCATATCTGTTTCAAAGTTTTGTTTTAAACAAAGTCCTGTTAAATCATCGCTAGATAGTTTTTTACTTAATCCTTCAAGGGTATTATTTAATCTATTTATAATAGCTTCTATTTTTGTAGACATATCATTAAAAGCAATTGCAACAGCTTTTATTTCTGTTGTCCAAGGAAGTTCTTCAATTATTCCAAATTTTCCACTTGCAATGTTAATTGCTAATTTTTCTAGTTTTTTAAGTGGTTTTAAAATATATTGAACAAAAACAAATAGAATTATAATAGAGATTATAAATGCAATAAGTGCATAAATCATAGCACCTTTAGCTTGTTCATAAAGTTTTGCATAAGCATCACCTGGGTTTGCACTAACGTAAATAATTGCACTTGTTTGCCAACCATCACTAATTTCACTTGATTGTTCTTCTAGATCAAATGAAATTGCATTAATAAACCATTGAGGAATATAATCAAACTTAACATCTCTTGATACTTTTACTAAAACCTTATTTAGATTTAAAGATGCAGTTGTATTGATTTTTTTGCCATTTCCATCAGTTGCTGTAAATGAGATAATAATATTATCATTACGATATTTTCCATTTGGAGTGAAGATATAACTATTCTCTATCTCATTAGTAGTTGTTGGTTTTTCAACTTTTGGCTCTTCAGTTATATTTTCAAGTGTATTAAGCTCATTTTCCATACTTAGAACTGAAGTTAATAGCTCAAATTTTCCAACTTTTTCATCAACTTTTAAATCAGAAATTTGCCATTTACCGACAGCTAAATCTTTTGAGTTTTTTATTACATCACTATCTTTTATAGAAAAATATGCATCTTCTAATCTTATCTCTTTATAAAAACCTCTATTTGCAATAGCATTTATCGTAGATTCGATTTCAGGGTCTTTTTTATCTTTTAATAGATTTTTTAAACTCATTCCCAATGAAGTTGCCGTATCTTGAGCTTTTGTTACTGACTCTGTTTCTAAATATTCTTTAGTATTTTTAACACTAATAATAAAATTACCTGTAAAAATCATAAAAAATATAATTGATATGATTATATATAACTGTTTAGATAAAGACATTTTGTATTCCTTTTTTAAAATCTACTCATTAAATCTTTCCAAGATTTAAGTTCATTATTTCCAACTCTTGCATCACCTTTTGTTTTTGCTTGCCATAATCCAGAAGCATTAAAACTGTAAACTGGTTTTAAATCAGACCTTTTTGATGCGACTTGTAAAGTTTTGTTGATATTGTCTAAAACAACAGGTTCAACTCCTACTTTATGGTAATAAGTTAAAACCATGTGAGCCTCTTCAAACGAGCTATTTGTTTTTCTGTAAGAAACATAGGTAATTCTTAGTTTATCATCTGGAACACCTAATTTGATTAAAGAAAAATATTTTGCTATTGCATAATCCTCGCAATCTCCAGCACCTCTTCCCATAAATTCAAAAGGTGTTGCCCAATAATCTTTTGTTCCCCAAGTAACTGCATCGGATCTATATGTAATTTCATTAAAAAAATCATTTACATTTTTGAGTTTATTCAAAATAGTTTCATTTTTAGAAGCTTCAAGCATAGAATCCCAATTCTCAACTCTATTTTTTGCTTGAATACCATATTTGTTTTCTATGCTATTTAGTTTTGTTTGGTCGATGTTGAAGGTTTTTGAGGCTGTTGAAAAAAGAGAAGAAAAAGAGATAAGAACAAAAGATATTAATAATATTTTTTGCATCTTATTCTCCTTTTTTTATTACTATAATAGCGAATATTCTATTAAAAAGAAAAATGTTATTTTAAGAGATTTTTCACTTCATCTTCTGAAATTTTTTCACTATCATATTTAATAGCAATAATATTCTCAGTATTGTTTATATACCATTCATCAATAGCATCATTTGTTAATTTTCCACTGTTTTCTAAGTGATATTCATCTAAGCTTAAATAAACAAATTTTTTCTTAGCTGGATTTGGCATAGTAACAATCAAAATAGCCCATAAAATACAAACTACAGCAATTACAACTACTAAAGTTTCCATTGAAGCACTTTCATAAAATGCACCACCAAGAAGTCCACCTAAGAAAGTTCCCATATAACCAGCAGAAGTAAATATTCCTAAAACTAAACCTCTCTGGTGAACTTTTGCAAATTTAGCTGCAAGTGATTGCATGATTGGTTCGTGCATATTAAATCCAATAAAGAAGATAACAACACCAATTACAAAAACAGTTGCGTTTGAGCTAAATCCAATTACTAAATAAGAAATTGCAAAAAGAATAATTCCAATAATAAGAATCTCTTTAAATTTACCTTTTTTTTCTGCTAACACAGCAGCTGGTCCCATAGCTAAAATTCCAAAAATCATAGCTGGAAGATAAACTTTCCATAATTCAGCCATTTGCCAATCAAAGTTTTTGATTAAAGTCATAGGTATAATCATAAAAGCAAAAGTCATTAAACCTTTTTGTAAAAAGTTTGTGATGTTCATTTTTATTAGATTTGAATTCCCTAAAATCTCACCTAAATTTGCTTTTTCTTTATAAGTGTGTGTGATTTTTGGAGGATTTGGAACAAATTTTATTAAAACATAAATTGAAGCTAACGCTAAAAACAGAGTTATATAAAATAAAGATTCAACACCAAAAGCAGCTCCAATCGTAGGACCTGCAATCATAGAAATAGCAAAAGCAAATGCAATAGAAGAGCCCATAACAGCCATAGCTTTTGGTCTTTGTTCTTCTTTTACTAAGTCACTAATCATCGCAGTTACAACAGCACCAATTGATCCAGCACCTTGTAAAAGTCTTCCAAAAATTAAAGTATAAATATCTGTTGAAAATGCACAAATTACTGAACCTATTGCAAAAATCAATAGACCAAAAATAATAGTACCTTTTCTACTAAATTTATCACTAATTACTCCAAAAGGAATTTGAAATAACATTTGGGTTAAAGCATAACCACCAATTACAATTCCAACTAAAGTTGGAGTTGCACCTTCTAAATTTATAGCATATACTGATATTACGGGTAAAACTAAAAATAGACCGAAAAATCTTAGAGCAATAATAGCACTAAGAGGTAAAACTGATTTAATCATATATAATCCTAAACATATTATAATTTTGTGCGATTATAGTTAATAATAGTTAATAATAGGTTGAAAAGCTTTTAAAAGGATATAAGTGAAGATAGTATTAGCCTCAGGAAACAAAGGAAAAATAACAGAGTTTGAAAAATTGATGCCAAATGATGAAGTAATTGCCTTTAGTGAAATTTTAGGACAAATAGAAATAGATGAAGATCAAGATAGTTTTAAAGGAAATGCTATAAAAAAAGCTAAAACTATTTATGATTTATTAATACAAAAAGGTCTAAATGATGTTATCGTAATTTCAGATGATTCAGGAATAACAGTTCCAGCACTTAATAATGAACCTGGAATTTATAGTGCAAGATATGCAGGATTAAATGCAAGTGATAAAGATAATAATAAAAAATTAATAGAAAATCTAAATAAACAAAATTTAGAAAAAACACCAGCATTTTACACAGCTTGTATTGCAATAATTTATAATAATGAAACTTACACAGTTCATGGTTGGATGCATGGAAATGTGATAAATAAAGAGTTAGGTGAGGGTGGTTTTGGTTATGACCCAATGTTTATTCCAAATGGTTTTGATAAAACTTTAGGAGAGTTAGGTTATGAAGCAAAAAAAGATTTTTCACACAGAACAAAAGCTTTAAATTTGGCTAAAAAAGTTTTGGATGTTATTTTATGAACATCTGAATATTTAAATAAAGAATATTTAGAATTTTTTGTTTTGTCTTAAAACTTCTGATGGTAAAACCCCATGATATTCTTTGAAATATTTTGCAAATTGAGAAAAATTGAAAAAGCCAATTTCAGTTGAGATTTGAGTTATATTTACCATACCATTAGATTTTAATATCAAATCTTTTGCATATTTTAGTTTTTGCTCTCTTAAAAATTGTGTTGGAGTCATAGTAAAATTTTTTTTAAAAAGAAGTTGTAAATTTCTTGTGGATAAATCAAGAAAGTTTTCTAAATCAGTCAAACTCATAAATGAAAAATAATTTTCATTTTCTAATTCTTTTATTAATTTTATAGTTGAAGTGGAAATTTTTAATTTTTGTTTTTTATCCTCTCCTGTATAAAATTTTTTTGGTAGAAACATTAAAACTAAAGTTCGATATATCAATTCATCAAATTTTGTTTTTTCAAGATTTTGAATAGTATTTATATTTATATCAATAATTTTACAAAGTTGCTTGATTATCATATCAAATGAAATTCCATTATAATCCAAAGGTATTAAACTTGGATTTTCAAAGTTATAAAAATTGTCTTTATGTTTTTCATTTAACATAATTTTTGCTTGATGATCGAATTTTTCAGGAGATATATCAAATAAAATTAAATTTTTATCTTGTGTAGATATGCTTTTACCCTCACATTTTGGTTTACAATAAGCAAAAATTTTTTCTCCCCAAATAAAATCTTTATTCTCAACAGTTGTTGTACAAGAGCCTTTTATTGGTATCATAAGTGTATATTCATCACTATCTGCTGCGTGAATTCTTGATGAAGACATAAAACTTGCACAAATTTTTAAGCCATTTAGATTAATGTTATAACTTTTACCTAAAAACTTATTTTTATTATCTGTAGATTCTAAATACTGTAAAGAGGGAACAATTTTTGATAGTTGAGTTGCCAAAAAATTTGAGTCGTAACTAACAGATGCATATTTGTCTCCAAATGCTAATTTACTATTAAAATTTTTATTTATCATTTTTATCCTTCTTTTAAATATTTTTATTTTACAAAATTTTTATAATTAAAACTATCTAAAAAACGAAAAAATCAAAATTAATTAAATAAATATTATTTATCTATTGTCTAAAAAACGAAAAAGAAGAAAATGGACTATAAAAGTTACTATATATAAAAAATTATCTGTTTTATAAATATTATTAAATAAGAAATAAATTAAAAAACTTTCGTTTTTAAGGTAGAAAAAAAGTAGCTGTTTTTCTATAATCAAAGAGTTTAAATAATAAAAAGGAAAAAAAATGCATAAAATATGGGATTATAAAAACGCATTTAGAATACTAAAAGGTGGAAAGATTTCCCTTATAGTATCTGCGTTTTTAACAACTGCAAGTATTGTAAATGCAGCTCCAATAGGGGGAAATGTAACAATCGGAAATGCAAAAATTTCGCAAAATGGAAATGTAACCAATATAAATCAATCTTCTAATAAAGCAAGTATCAATTGGCAAGAGTTCTCAATTGGTAAAAATGAAACTGTAAACTTTAATCAACCAAACTCTAACTCAATTACATTAAATAAAGTAATAGGAACATCAAACTCACTAATCCAAGGTGCAATGAATGCAAATGGACAAGTAATACTTGTAAACCCAAATGGTGTAGTTTTTAGTGAAAGTTCTAGTGTAAATGTAGGTGGATTAATAGCTACTACAAAAAATATAACAGATGAGAACTTTCAAAATGGGAATTATAAATTTGAAGGTGATAGTAGTGCTTCAATCCTAAATAAAGGAACAATCAATGCTAAATATGTAGCAATGATGGGAAAAACTGTTCAAAATGAAGGAACAATGGTAGCGACATTAGGAAAAGTAGAATTAGCAGGTGGAAATAAATTTACTTTAAACCTAAATGGAGACTCACTATTAAAACTAACAATTGATGAGGGAACTTTAAATGCTTTAGTAGAGAATAAAGGACTTATTAAAGCAGATGGTGGAGTAGTTCATTTAACAACTCAAGCTTTAGATTCAATTTTAGATGGTGTAGTAAATAATACAGGTGTTATAGAAGCTCAAACATTAAATACAAATGAAAAAGGTGAAATTGTATTGTTTGCCCATGGAGGAACAGCCGAAATGGGTGGAACAATAGATGCTTCTGCTCCAAATAGTGGAGATGGTGGATTTATTGAAACTTCAGGGAATGTAGTAAATATAAAACTAAATGCAAAAATAACAACAAAATCAAAAACTAGTAAAACGGGAACTTGGTTAATTGACCCGAATGATTTTACAATTGCTTCAAGTGGTGGAAATATTACAGGAGCTCAATTGAGTTCTGATTTAGGAAGTAACAATATTGAAATAGCAACAGCTACTCAAGGAACATCAGGAGGGAATGGAGATATTCATGTAAATGATAATGTAAGCTGGTCAAATGGTAATACATTAACATTAACAGCGGAAAGAAATATCAATATTAATGCTACACTAGATGCTTCAAATGGAAGTGGTGGAAAAGTTTTGCTAAACTATGGACAAGGTGCAGGTGCAAATGGAAATACAAGCAACTATAATTTTGGATTAACTTCAAATGGTTTTGCGGGAAAAATAAATCTTCAAGCAGGTCAAAATTTCTCTACAAAATTAGGAAATAATGGTACGCAAATAGATTATACAGTTATTACATCTCTTGGAAATCAAGCTGATGCAATTTCGGCTCCATCATTAATGACACTTCAAGGAATTAGAACTAACCTTACAGGTAAATATGTACTTGGATCTGATATAGATGCAGCAGCAACATCAACATGGGGAGATACAACAATAAATGGTATTGTTTATAATGGTTTTGTTCCTTTATCTGATGGATACACAACAGCTTCAAATGGTCAATTTAGCACAGGTAATCAATTTAAAGGTAGTTTTATAGGTCTTGGACATTCAATAAATAATCTTTCTGTTGATAATACGAATGCTGCTAATACTGGAGATTTAGGAAATAATGCAGGATTATTCGGAGCTACAGGAAATGCTGCAACATATATAGGTCAATTTGCATTAACAAACTCTATCATAAAAGGAAATGCTATAACAGGTGGAGCAGTAGGTTATGCTTATAGTGGAACTACTTTAGATAATATTTATATCAAAAATGATGTAAATTTAAATTCTACCTCTTCAACAGGTGGGGTTGTAGGTGTAATTACAGGTGTAAATGGTGCTACAACAGTTAAAAATTCTTACGCATATGCAAATATAATAAGTAATGGTGATAGAGTTGGTGCATTAGTAGGAGATAGCTGGGCTGGAACTATATTAAATTCAGTAACAGGTGGTAGTGTTTCTGGAGTAAATTCAGTTGGAGGTGCAGTTGGTTGGATAAATGGAGGTACAACTTTATCTCATTTAATATCATCTTCTACTGTTACTGGAACAGGTGATGGTATAGGAGGAGTTGTAGGAGCTGCAAGTGCAGGTAATTCGGTTACCTATTCATCTGCCACTGGTAATATTTCAGGTCGTTACTCAGTTGGTGGATTTATTGGTTCTATGAGTAATACTACAGTTGATTACTCTTATTCAACAGGTTCTGTTAGTGGACAATCTGCTATTGGAGGATTTGCAGGTTCAGTTATTGGTTCTGGAACTTCACAAGTATCTTATAGTTATAGCACTGGAAGTGTTACAGGTGCAATAACTCAAATTGGAGGTTTTGTTGGTTATATCAGTGGAAGAATCGACCAAAGTTATGCCACAGGTAGTGTAAGTGCAAGTGGTGCTTCTGATGTTGGAGGATTTGTTGGATATATATTTACCAATCCTTGGGAAGGACCAGGAGCAATTTATAATAGTTATACATTAAGTTCAGTGTTAGGTGGAAGTAATGTGGGTAGTTTTGCTGGAAGAAATAATGCAGGAACACTAAATTCTACTATAGGAACAATAATAAATTCATACTCAACTGGAACGGTAAGTGGAACTACTAATGTTGGTGCTTTTATAGGAGTAAATCCAACGGATGGGTATATTACAAACAGTTTTTACAACACGGATACCACTACAGGTTTACTTGCGGTTGGTAGTGGTGATACAACAAATACAACTACACTTTTAGGAAAAACTGCCTCTCAAATGAAAATAAGTGATACATTTTCATCTTGGGGAAGTGAAATAGTAGAAGATAATAATTTATCAAGTACATATCCAGTTTTAAGATGGACAAATGATAGTTTGACTGCTGGAAGTTCTATTTGGGTTATTTCACCATCTGATATAGGATTAAATTATAATTTAAGTGATCAAACATTTGTTTATGATGGAAGTAATCATTTATTGAGTTCTTTATGGAGTGCATCTTCAATTTTTGGTTCTAATTATAGCTCTTGGGTATTAGGGACGGATTATGATTTTGTCTATAATAGTAATATTTCTTCTAATACAAATTTTAAAAATGTTGGTACTTATGGATTGAGTATAGTTATTAATAAAGATGGATATAGAGTTGGAACAAATTATACTAATGGAACTTTATCTATAACTCCAAAAGCATTAACAATAAGTGGATTAAGTAGTGCAAACAAAATCTATGATGGAACAACAACAGCAATAGTAAATGGAACAGCAGCACTTCAATTTACTGAAACAGCAGGAAGTGGAACAACATCAGATGGAAAAGCATATACAGGTGATACTGTAAGTTTAACAGGAACAGTAAATGGAACATTTAATGATAAAGATGTAGCAGATGCAACAACAGTAACATTCTCAGGATTAAGTTTAACAGGGGCAGATGCAGGAAACTATACATTAACACCACATTCAACGGCATCTCAAAGAATTAGTGCAAAAGCATTAACAATAATAACAACAGTAGATGATAAAACATATGATGGGACTACAAATGCAACAATACATGCTAGAACATTAAATGGACTTATTGGTGAAGAAACTTTGAGAGTAACTGCAACAGGAACATTTAATAGTGCAAATGCTGGAAGCAGAACAGTAGTGGCAAATTATAGTTTAACAGATGGTACAGGATTAGCCTCTAACTATTTATTAGAAAATACAACAGAAAATGCAGTTATCCATAAAGCAAACGTAAATTCAGCTTTAACAAATACAACAATAACAGTAGGAACAGCAATAAGTCTTTCTATTCCAACATTCATAGGTGGAATACCAACAGGAACAGCAACTGTAAAAATTTATGATTTGAATAATGTTGATGTAACAGCTCAAGCTTTAGCAGGAACATTAGCTGTAGGGACATATACAGTAAAAACAGTTAGCTTGGTTGATAACAACTATAACTTAGTAAATAGTGGAAATACAGATGGTATTTTAACTATTAATTCAAATATTAATGTAAATGACTTCATTACAAATATAGTAAATAATGCAGTAAAACCAAATATTCCAGTGCTTAGTTTAAATCCAATAAGAATAGATGTAGTAAATGGTTTTGAAAGAAAAGTAAATAGTTCAATCGTAAATAATACTCCAAATTTGAATAATAGTAAATCAGTAGGGAGTTCAAATTTAGGATTAAATGAAGTAATTAGAAGTGTAAAACCAGATGTGAATAATGTTGTAAAAGATACAAAACTAACAGTAGTTGGTGAAACAGGTGGAGAAGGACAAATTGCAGTTGTAGAATTAGCTGAATTAATTGCAAAAAGTGGTGGTGGAGAACTAAGAGTTGCCCTAAGCCCTGATAGTTTTGTTGAACTTGTAAATGGTGGAGTTAGCCTTCCTGATGGTGTAAGCCAAGAATTCTATGTAGTTGAAGATAAAAAGTAAGAAAGAAGAAGGAATAAAAAATGATAATTAAAAATATAAATAAAATAATCACACTTTCAATAGTAGCATCTACATTTACACTAGGAGCTAATATTCCAACTTCAGGAGATATCCAAAGACAAGTAGAAAAACCAAAATTCGAAGAGCAAGAAAAAGCTCTCCCAAATGTTGTAAAAGAGTATAAAGCTCCATTAGTAATGGAAGATAATGTCACAACTTTAATTAAAGAGTTTAACTTTATTGGGAATACAGTTTTTTCAAATGATGAATTAAATAAATTGGTAGAATCATATAAAAATCAACAATTAGGTATGAATAAATTAAAAGAAATTACTTCTATTGTTACAAAATATTATAGAGATAATGGCTATTTCGTTGCAAGGGCATATTTACCACAACAAACTATCAAAGATGGAATAATTGAAATTGCTATCATTGAGGGAACTTATGGTGGATTTGATTTAAAAAATTCTTCTTTAGTAAATGATGAAACAGTTCAAAACTATATGGATTATTTAGAAAATGGTCAAATAGTTTCAACTGAATCTTTAGAGAGACAAATGCTTTTAATAAATGATTTATCAGGTGTAGTTGTAACAAATGCTGAAGTTTATCCAGGAAAGGAAGTAGGAACAAGTAACTTTGCAATTACAACTGAAGCAACTTCTCAATTTGATGGATATGCAATAGCTGATAATTACGGTTCAAGATATACCGGTCAATATAGATTAAGTGCAGGAACAAATATAAATAGTATCTCAAATGTAGGTGATACATTAAGTGTTTCAGGATTAATATCAAATACAGCAAATTTAAAAAATGCTGGAGTTAACTATACAAGACCATTAGGATATACAGGATTAATGGGAACAATAAATAGTTCAATAACAAAATATGAATTGGATAAAATTCCAAACTATGAAGCATTTGGAACAGCTAAAAATATAGGAACAGGTATTTCTTATCCAATAGTAAAAACAAGAAGTTACTCTCAAATTATTTCTTTAGATTATGCACATAAAATAATGGATGATACAAGTGGAGCTGTGAATAATACAGAAAAAAGTGAGAAAAGTGTAGATTCTTTAACTTTAAAATTAGATGAAAAAAGAAATACAAATATCTTTAATCACTCAGGAAAACTTTTTACAAGTATAGGAATAACAGGTGGAAAAGTTAGTTTAGATAATGATGTAGCAAAAACAAATGACCAAATAATAAATACAAATGGAAATTTCGCTAAATTAAACTTAAGTGTAATTCATAATCAACAATTAAACCCACAATTGTCACTAAAAACAACCCTAAAAGGTCAAAAAAGTTTAGGAAAAAATCTTGACTCAAGTGAAGATAGTTCTGTTGGAGGAAGTCAAGGTGTAAGAGCTTATGAAGATAGTGAATTAAGTGGAGACCAAGGATATACAGCCTCTTTAGATTTAATATACGCATTGCCAAAAATTAATCAAATAAATCATTATGCCTCTGTGTTTGTAGATACAGCAACCATGTGGATAAATGATGATAAATTTAATAGTGAGGATAATAAAAGAAACCTAAACGCGATAGGTTTGGGATATGATTTAAACTATAAGAACTTTGATTTAAAAACAACATTTGCCCATGGATTTGGAACAGAATCAACACCAGTTAGTGAATCAGAATTTTCAATAAATAAAAATAAAATCTTGGCTCAAGCTATTATGAGGTTTTAAAAGTTTTTATTTAAAGTCACTTTTTCATAAAGTGAAATATCATAATCTTTCGCTTTTACAAAAATATGAATAGTAAAAATAGAGTTATTTTTCTCTATTTTTGCATAAATATTAAATAAATCATCTTTTATTTCAAAATCATTTATATTACTTAAGTCAATATTTTTTAAATAATCTTTCAAAAAATTTTTATGGTTTTTTGCTTGTAAATATAAATATTGATTTGTTAAATTTACACTTCTTAGGGATTTTGTTTCTAATATAAAAATTCCTAAAACTGAAAAAATCGTTACCAAAACTATCGCCATTAAAAGTGTATAAGCTTTTTTCATTGTAAAAACTCCCAATTTTGAATAATTTTATCATCTAAATTTATCCCAATTGTCACTTTATTTGTTGATTTATTTAGTGTAAACTCTTTTACATTTTCTAAGAGTAAAGAGTTTTTAAAATATAAATTATTATTTGAAAAAGTGAAATCATTTATTTCATTTAGATGTTTTTCAAATAATATTTTTGTAGATAATAGATCAATCTTTTGAATTTCTAGTTCTTGATTTACTTTATTTTCAAAAAATAATTCTTTTGTAAAAAGTGTAGAATAAATTATTACTATTGATGAGATTATTAGAGTTAAAATTATTTCTAGAAGAGAAAAACTATTTTTCATACTTAAAAACTTTTATATCTTCATCTTCAAATTCATATTTTGAAACAATTATATTTTCACTAGTCTCTTTATTTTTACTAATTAGTATATTTTGAGTTGTTTTTACAAAGTTGGTGTAATTCTTTGTATCAAAATTATTTTCTAAAGTGTTTAACAACATAAAATTTTTTTGATTGTTCTCATCGTGATAAGAGGAATAAATAAATCCACTTATCACAATAGATAAAAAAGTGATGCTAATTAGAGTTTCAAGTAGGGTAAAACTATTTTTTGCCAAGTTCGATAGCTTTTTTATATGCTTCTTCAATGGCTTTTATCATAGCATCTCTTACACCACACTCTTCTAATTTTGCATATCCAGCAGCCGTTGTTCCACCAGGACTCATAACAGAATCTTTTATAATTGCAGGATGTGAATGTTTAAGAAGTGAAGCAGTTCCACTAAATAATCCTTGAACTAATTGATAACTAAGATGTCTTTCAAGTCCAGCTTTTACTGCACCATCTGCTAATGCTTCAGCAACAAGAGCTAAAAATGCAGGTCCACTTCCAGCAACAGCTGTTGCAATATCAAGTTGGTCTTCTGTATTAACCCAAATAGCTTGACCAATACTAGAAAAAATTTCCATAGCTACAATTTTAGCTTCATTATCTCCTGTAATTGTAGTCATTGAATTTTGAACAGATGCTGCAACATTTGGCATTGTTCTTATATAGTGTTTAGCTTTTATCTGTTTTTTTAAACTTTCAAGTTTTGTTCCAGCCAAAATAGAGAATAACATATTTGCAGTTCCAGAAAACCTTGCTGAAACACTTTGTAAAGCATATGGTTTTACACAAAATATTATATTTTTTGCAGTAATATCTTCATTGTCTTCTAATACTTTTGTAGTAACTTGTGGGATTTTTTCTTGGATAGCTTTTAATTTATCGCTATCTCTTCCGATGATTTCAACTTCATGATTTTTTATTAAACCTCTTGCTAATGATTGAGCCATAATACCATTACCAATTAATGTAAGTTTCATAATATTGCCTTTTTAATTATTTTGCCCAATTATAGCAGATAATTCCTAAGCTACTATTAGATAGAATACCACTTTTATGAGAAAGGATATTTAAAAATGAATAAAAGCTTTAAAATGAAAAATCTATTATTAATAGCTTGTGCTGCCTTTGTACTTACTGCTTGTTCTTCAAAAGATGAACAAGAATATAATAAACCAGCCATATATTGGTACAACAAAATGTTAAAAGAAATTGCTTCAAATGATTTAGATAAAGCAGATGATACATATACATCTCTTGAGAGTGAACATAGAAATACTCCGTATATTCCAACAGCGATGTTAGTGTTAGTTAATGCTCATATTGATGAAGAAGAGTATGCATTAGCAAACTTTTATTTAGATGAATATATTAAAAGATTTGGTTTAAGTAAAGATATTGATTATGCAAGATACTTAAAAATTAAAGCAAACTTCTTAGGATTTAAATATCAATTTAGAGATCAACAACTAATAGAAGATACTTTAAAACAAATTGAAGATTTTAAAGCTAAATATAAAAATTCTCCTTACATGCCTTTAGTTGATACAATTAATTCAAGATTATATATGTCAAAAGCTTCAATGGATAAAGAGATAGCTGAGCTTTATATTAGAAGAGATAAAGAATTAGGTGCAGCTTTTTACGAACAAAAAGTTAAAAATTCTTGGGTTGAACCAACTGAAATCGAACCTGTAAAAGTACCTTGGTACAGAGCGATATTTGAATAAACATACGATTTTTAGGAGTTAAATTAAATGGAATTAGAAAATTATGATGAATTCCCACAAACTATACCTTTAATAATAGAAGATGATATATTCTTATATCCTTTTATGATTGCTCCTTTGTTTTTAAGCAATGAAGAAAATATTAAAGCGGTTGAATATGCAATAGAACATAACAAACTTGTAGTTGTTACTGTTTCTAAACATGGGAAAGAAGGAAAAAGAGAAGCGGATTCTTTTTATGATGTAGGTGTTGTTGGAAATATTATGAGAAAAGTATCTTTACCTGATGGTAAAATAAAAGTACTTTTTCAAGGTTTAGTAAAAGGACATATTTCTGAATTTACAAAAGAAAACTCTTTATTTGCAAAAGTTGATATTTTAAAAAGTGAAATATCAAATGAAGAGAGTATTAAATCAGTTATTGAAGTTTTAATAGAAAATGTAAAAAAACTATCAAGATTAAATATTAAATTTCCAGCTGATTTAGTAAAAACAATTGAAGAAAATGATGATGCAACAAGAATTGCAGATTTGATTTCATCTGTTTTAAAAGTAAAAAAAGATGAAGCTTACAAATTATTTGCCCAAACAAATATTGAACAAAGACTTTTTGATATTATTGAAGTGATTAAAAAAGAGATTGAATCTTTCAAAATTCAAAAAGAGATTACTCAAAAAGTAAACTCTAAAATAGAAAAAACTCACAAAGATTACTTCTTAAAAGAGCAAATTAAAGCTATTCAAAAAGAACTTGGAAGTGATACTCAAAAAGATGAAGAGATAAAATCTTATAAGAAAAAATTAAAAGCTAAAAAAGAGTTTATGCCTAAAGAAGCTTATAAAGAGACTAAAAAACAAGTTGAAAAACTTGGAAGAATGAATCCAGATTCTCCTGATGCTTCACTTTTACAAACTTATGTTGAGCAAGTTTTAGATATTCCTTTTGGTGAATATGCAAATGAAAAAATATCTGTAAAAAATGTTGAAGAACAATTAAACAAAGACCATTACTCTTTAGTAAAACCAAAAGAGAGAATCTCTGAATATTTTGCTGTTAAACAACTACTTGAACAAAGAAATATTGAAGATTTAAAATCAAAAGGTACAGTTTTATGTTTTGTAGGACCTCCAGGTGTTGGTAAAACTTCACTTGCAAACTCTATTGCAAAAGCATTACAAAGACCATTAATAAGAGTTGCTCTTGGTGGAATGGAAGATGTTAATGAGTTAAGAGGACACAGAAGAACTTATGTTGGAGCAATGCCTGGAAGATTAGTTAAAGGTTTAATTGACGCAAAAAAAATGAATCCAGTAATGGTTTTAGATGAGATTGATAAACTAGGAGCAAATCATAGAGGTGATCCAACTGCTGTTATGTTAGAGATTTTAGATCCTGAACAAAATCATGAATTTAGAGATTTATATCTAAATTTCCCACTTGATTTATCTCAAGTTATTTTTGTATCAACTGCAAATGATGCTAGAAAAATTCCAGCACCATTAAGAGATAGAATGGAGTTTATAGAGATTTCTTCTTATACTCCAAATGAAAAATATCATATTGCAAAAGATTATTTAATTCCTCAAGAACTTGAAAAACATGGGCTTAAAAAATCTGAAGTAAATCTAAATAAAGCAACTATTGAGATGATTATAGGGAAATATACAAGAGAAGCTGGAGTAAGAAATTTACGAAGAGTATTCTCTAAATTATTTAGAAAAGTTGTAAAACAGATTTTAAATGACGAGACAATAGAAAAAGTAACTATTGGAACAAAAGATTTAAAAGCTTATTTAGATAATCCAATTTTTGAAATTGACCCAGCTGATAAGAAAAATTCAGTGGGAATTGCAAATGGATTAGCATGGACATCAGTTGGTGGAGATGTTTTAAAAATTGAAGCTATTAAATTAAAAGGAAAAGGTACTTTATCAGTAACTGGAAACTTAGGTGAAGTTATGAAAGAGTCTTCAAGAATTTCATATTCAGTTGTAAAAGTTTTAATTGATAAGGGTGTTTTATTAATAGATAATGAAATTATTCCAAAAAGTGCTCAAGAAACTACAGATAAAATTATTGTAGACCCAAGTGAAGTTTATAAAAGATATGATATTCACTTACATATCCCAGAAGGTGCAACACCAAAAGATGGCCCAAGTGCTGGTATAACAATGGCTTTAACAATAGCTTCAATATTAGCTGAGAAACCTATCAAAGCAGATGTTGCAATGACAGGAGAACTTACACTTTCAGGAAAAGTTTTACCTATTGGTGGATTAAAAGAGAAATTAATTGCAGCATACAAAGCAAAAATGAAAAAAGCTTTAATTCCTAGAAAAAATTTCGAGAGAGATTTAGATGAAATTCCTCAAGAAGTAAAAGATGCAATGGAAATAAAAGCTGTTGATGTAATAGAAGATGTTTTAAAAGAAGCATTAGTATAAATAGATGAAAAGAGGAGCTAGAGATAGTTTAATAGTAAACAACTTTTTTACTCTAGCTTCTATAATACTTATTGTAATAGTTATAGTTATTTATTCAAAATATATCGCTAATAATGGTTATGATGAGGTTACAAAAGAAGAGGTTATCCCATTATCTTGTGAAAAAGAGGTTTTCTCTGCTTCAAAAGTTTACAATCAAGAACTTCTAAATAAATCTATGAAAGCCTTTAATAAAGGCTTTTATAAATTAGAAGGAACTTATAAGAAATCCCAACAAAGCCAATCTATTATTGAAGATTTTATCTCTTTAGATGAATTAAATAGTTATTATGTAAAAGCAATAAATAAAAAACCTAAAGACGATATAAATAAATATTTAACTATCAAATATGAGATAGTTGAAAATGATAGAAAAGATACAAATAAAAAAGCAAGTAATTGTAAGTTTTGCTCAGGTGCCATTTTGACTTCATTTATGGCTGAAGATAAAGAGATTTTTAAATTTTATATAGATTTTAGATTATATGATAAAAATGAGATAGCTTCAAAAATAGATTGTACGATAAAGGTATATGCAAACAATGTTAAAAAACTTTAGTAAAAAAGATTTTACAGCTACAAATGTCCTAATAACCATTACCGTTTTAATGTATATTATTCAAATAAATATAACTAATGGTGGTTTGTTATTTGGATTAAATCTATATTTTTTAGTATATGGATTTTGGTGGCAACCCTTAAGTACAGTATTTGCCCATGGTGGAATTGCCCATCTTGGAATGAATATGTTTGTTTTATGGCAATTTGGAAATCTAATAGAGAGATTTATAGGTGCTAAAAAATTTGTAGCATTATATTTAATAAGTGGATTATTAACTTCAATTTTATCATTTGCATATATATTTTATTTAGACCACAATGTAAATTTGGTTGGAGCTTCAGGAGCTATTTGTGCCTTACTTGGATATGTAGCTTATTATGATAAAGCCCAAAGAGGTGGAATAATAACTTGGGTTTTATTAATCTCAGTAGCACCACTTTTAATTGGACTTCCAATAGCTTGGTATGCTCATTTTATTGGTTTGGCAGTTGGATTTTTATATGCAATTATTACAAGAAGATAATTAGTTATTTACAAAATAAGTAAATAGACTCATGACAAATAAAACAATCGCCATTCCTACAAATATATCTTTTAGAGTTACTGTTGGATTTAAAATTCCACAATATGGGCATTGTCTTTTTTTTGCTTCAATTTCATTTTTGCAGTTTTTACAAGTTGCTATAATTTATCCTTTTGAAATTTTTGAAATAGTAACATATTAATATTAAGATAACTCAATAAAAAAGGATAAATGATGGAAGAGATACATATTCAATGTCCATATTGCTTACAAGCAATTTCGATTCTTTTGGACTGTGGCGTTTATGGATGCGAAACTGTAATAGATGATTGTGAAGTGTGTTGTCGGCCAATAGAAGTATCTTATATCGTTGAAGATGGCGAGATAAAAACTTATTCTTATAATAGTATTGAAGGAAATGAATTTTAATGGAAGTAAAGTCAATTTTATTTGTGTGTTTAGGAAATATTTGCCGTTCGCCACTTGCTGAGGGAATCGCGAAAAATTATATAAAAGAAAAAAATCTGAATTTAGTGATTGAAAGTGCAGGAACTGGACATTGGCATATTGGAGAAGCTCCTTGTGAAAACTCTATTAAAGTTGGGAAATTAAATGGTGTTGATATTTCAAATCAAAAAGCTCAACAAGTTAAAAAATCAGACTTTAAAACCTTTGATTTAATAGTTGGACTTGATGATAAAAATATTTCAAATCTAAAAAACCTAGGTTGTAAAAATCCTATAAAACTAGGTGATTTTGGTTTTAATGGTGAGTGTGTTCCTGACCCATATTTTTTTGATGGATTTGAAGGTTTTGATAAAGTTTTTGAGATGATTGATGTTTGTGTTAGAAATTTGATTGATGAAAAAGTAAAGAGCGCTTAGGCTTCTTTACTTATTTCACTTTTTTGTGAGCTAAAACCCATAATTCAACTTTTTCAGTCTCTCTTGAATCTGTTCTTTGAGTTCTTCTTGATGATGCTCTTACTTCTCGTCTTAGATGTAAATCTTTTCTAAATCTATTATTTTTTTGTAGTTCTTCTATTATTGGATGAGTGCTTTGATTATCAACTTCTTGAGCAAGATTTGAGAATATTAAAACTAATTTTCCATCTTCTTTTAGATATTTTTTTGCTTCTTCGAAAAACCTTGGAAATAGGTCTTTTTCATAATACATTGCTTTATCAATTCCCTCTTCTAAATTATGTTTTGCCAATAACCAAGGAGGATTAAATACAATTACATCTACTTTTCTATCAAAATCTCCAAATAAATCACAATGATTTAGAGTTATTTTCTTTTGGAAATCTAATCTTCTACTATCTTTATAAACACCAATAATCGCATTCTTATTTGTATCCGTTGCATAAACATTTTCAAAACCATTTTGAATTAATTGATATGTTAAAATACCACTTCCCACACCAATATCAATTGCATTATCTTTAGGTCCATCATATTTTTTTAACCACTTATCAAACAGTTTTAAATGATCAAATCTTGTTGGGAAATAAGTTCCATAATAAGGATGAATCGTTAAATTCAAAGTTTTAATCTCAATCCCTTTTTCATGCCATTGCCATGAACTATTCATTCCTTGAACTTCAGGAAAAGATATATAAAACTCTGAAACATCTGGATAAAGTGATTCTAACCAACCAATATTCGGAGCTTTTTTAACGTCAAGTTTATTATCTTTTACTTTGATTAGTAATCTGTGTGAAGCTTTTCTAAAGGCTGCTCGATAATCTCTCTGTCCTTGAAAACTTTTGTCATTGAATTTTTCTGAAAGATTCTTTTTTAGTTCAGCAAGAACTTGTAAACCATTACTGTAATATTCTTCAACAAAAACATATTTTCCTGCAATCATTTGCGCAACAACTGATTGAGTATCCATTTTTCTATAAAATTTTATACCTTCAATTTGCGAAGTTATAATATTAGGTCTATCTGGTTTGATAGATTGTAAATTTGTAGCCATATAATTATTCCCTTTATCTAGTGTGGCAGTTTATTGTATGCAGGCTTAGATTTGGGTTGGAATTTGGAAATATTGGTGATTTACTATGTAAAGTAAGTTTTTTTATATAATTAGTCTATAAATAATTTTAATTTCTCAAATAGTATTGTGTTATAATAAATGAAAAAATAAGGTAATAAAATGCCAACGCAAAAAGATGTTTTGACTTTTCTTACAACTATTAAACCTCAATTACAAGAAAATGGAATAGAACAAGTTGGATTATTTGGAAGTTATGCAAGAGATAATGCAACTTTAACTAGTGATATTGATATAGCAATAAAATTAGATAAAAACTACTTAGATAAAAACGATGTATGGAATTATTTCAATGAAATTAATAAAATAAAAAGAATGGTTTATAATAAATTTCAAATCAAAAGCGATATTTTTGATTTGGATAGTTCATCAGTTTTCAAAGATAAAATATTAAAAGAGATTTTATATGTCTAGGTATATTGATAGACTAAATAATATAGTGCGAAAAATCAATTTTATTGAAAATATTATCAAATCGAAGAATGGAATAATTAGTGCTTTGGAGGATGAAGAAAATTCAAGAGCTTCCATAATGATGCATTTAACTTCTATTGCAGAGCAGTTTGATAAATTATCAAAAGATGGTGAATTTGAGATATTAAGTAAATTCGATAAAAATGATTTAAAAGGAAGTTATGATATTCGAAATTATATTGTTCATGATTATGAGGGATTAAATTTGATGATAATAGAAGTAGTTATTAGAGAAAAACTTCCTAAGATAAAAGAGGTTGCATTAAATATTTTAAATAGTGATAACTTATGAGTATAGCTGAGATTCTAAATTTTATTATTGAAAAAAGCGAATATAATAGTCTGTTATCTGACTTAATAGTTGGTATTTTACTTGTTTTTATATTTTTCCTTTATAAAGAAAAAGTTTCTCCTATAATTGATATTTCTGGAGTATGGTATAGTAGAACTAATACATTGAAAACTGTAAATAATCCATTTAGAAATATGATTTTAGGATATAAAATTTTTGTTTTACAAGAGGGACAAAAATTAGAAGGAACAATTGAAAAGATATATGAGAATTCAACAACAGGTGAAAGAGAATATATTGGAAACAAACGAACTCGCGCTTATTTTAAAGGTTATGTTGAAAGAAACTTTCTTGGAAAAAATAAAATTCAAATACATGTTATTGAAAAGGGTATAGAAAGGGAATCTACAATTTATTATGTTCTTTACAATGAATGTAATAATTTAAAAGGAGAGTTTTTTTCTACTGCAGGAGATTCAGAAGGTACAACAATTTGGCAAAGAACACCTTTTCATTAATTTTTCTAAAAACTTCATCTATTCCATTTAGATTATTTTCATATTTTTTTGAATATTTTAAAATAGATAATATAGACAAAGATTTAGAAAAATCATTAGAAATTATTGATAAATATTCTTCAGTAAAAATAGATAAAAAGTTTATTGATGTTTTAATACTAGCAGAAGATAGAAGAAATATTTTACATTGTGGAGTGGATACGATAGCAATTTTTAGAGCAATAAAAGTTAGAGTATTTAAAAAAGTTTATCAAGGTGCTAGTACAATAGAGCAACAATTCGTTCGTGTAGTTTCAAATAGATATGAAAAAAGTTTCTACCGAAAATTTAGAGAACAACTTTTGGCAATTGCGGTTTGCAAAAAAAGAGATAAAGAAGAAATTGCTAAAGCATATTTAATGATTGCTTATTATGGATATAATTTAGAAGGTTTATTTGCTTTAAAAAAAGTTTGTAATGAAAATATTGAAGTAGTTAGTTTTGAAAATACAGTAGAACTTGTATCAAGATTAAAATATCCACAGCCTAAAAATATAAATGATATTTGGCTAATAAAACATGCTAATCGTAATAACTATATATTAAAATTTTTAAGCAAAGATAATTTTTAAACAAAGATAATCTTTATCCTCTTTTATGTTCTCTTTTGGTAAGCTTCTTGCATATATACAAACAAATATTTATCAAAAGAGAAAAATTATGAAATTAAACGAACTAAAACTTGAAGTTGATTATTTCGAGTTTGATGAAAAGTACTATCACAAAGTAAATCCTACACCACTTAAAAATCCTAAACTTGTATCTTTTAATTCCCAAGCTTGTGAACTTATAAATCTTGATGTTCAAGAGTGCCAAACTCAAGAATTTGTTGATTTTATAAATGGAAGCAAGATTTTAGAAGGTTCAACTCCTTATGCAATGGCTTATGCTGGGCATCAATTTGGGTATTTTGTTCCACAACTTGGAGATGGAAGAGCTATAAATTTGGGAAGTGTAAACAACTGGCATTTACAAACAAAAGGTTCAGGACTTACTCGATATTCACGACAGGGTGATGGAAGAGCGGTTTTGCGTTCATCAATTCGTGAATATCTTATGTGTGAAGCTATGTTTGGTCTTGGAATTCCTACAACTAGAGCTTTAGGTATTATTGATTCTGATTCTTTTGCCCACAGAGATTGGGAACAAGAGTCATGTTCGATAGTTTTACGAATGTCACCATCTTGGATTAGAGTTGGAACTTTTGAGTTTTTTGCTCGAAGTAGAGATAAAGAGACAATCTCACAATTGGCTGATTATGTGATAAAACAGTCTTATCCACACTTAGAAAATGAAGAAAACAAATATGAAAAAATGTTTTATTCTTTAGTTGATAAAACAGCTGAACTTTTGGCTTTATGGCAAGTTTATGGGTTCCAACATGGGGTTATGAATACTGATAATTTTTCTCTTGCAGGACTTACTATTGATTATGGTCCTTATGCTTTTATGGATTATTTTGAAAAAAATGCTATTTGTAATCACACAGATGAAGAGGGAAGATACTCTTATAACAATCAACCTTATGTTGCTAGATGGAATCTATTTGCGTTAATTAGTGCTTTAAAATTGATTTGTGATGAGAGTAAATTAGAGTCTTATATGAAAACTTTTTTACCACAACATGAAAAAGTATATTTAGATTTAATGAACAAAAGATTAGGTTTAGACGCTTCAAAAAGTGGAAATTCAAATCTTCATTTGATTTTAGAGTTACTTGGAAGTTTAGAAAATGCAAAAATGGATTACAATATTTTCTTTTATAGATTAACTCATCTTAAATCTTTTGAAGATTTAAGTTCAATCATTGATATTGCAGTTTTTCAAGAGCCACTTAAAAATTGGTTTAAATCTTATAAAAAAGTTTGTGATGAGCAAAAAACAACTTTTGAATCAAGATTTGAAGTTATGAAAAAAGTAAATCCAAAATATATTTTAAAAAACTATATTCTTCAAGAAGCTATTGAAAAAGCCCATGAAGGTGATTATTCTTTGGTTAATGATTTATTAAAAATCGCTCAAAATCCTTATGATGAACATCCTGATTTTGAAAGATATGCTTTGCCCACTCCCATGAAACACGCAAATATAAAACTATCTTGTTCTTCATAAATTAGTAGCTTTTCAGCTATTAATTTTTTTAAATCTTTATTGACCATTGGTCAGAAATTAAAAATAAATTAAGTTTCTCTTAGTATACTTCTGAACTTGACCGACGGTCAGTCAATAAAGAATATATTTTTTTTAAGGATAATCATGGCACCAAGAGTTGATAAAGAACAAAGAAGAAAAGAGATTGCAATGGCATGTATAGATTTAATATATGAAGTTGGAATAAAAAATTTAACAGTCGCACAAGTTGCACAAGTTGCAGGTATTGGCAAAGGAACTATTTACGAATATTTTGAAAATAAAGATGATATTGTTTTTGAAATAATGAATATACATATAGAAGAAAATCATAAACAATTTTTAGAGACTATCAAAACAATAGAAACTACGAAAGAGAAAATATTTTTATGTTTTAAATTTGTATTAGATGATAGTGTGGAAAATCTTAAACATTTTAATGGTTATAAAGAGTATTTATCAATAGTTTTATCAGATGAAAATGATGTAATGTGCGAATTTAATGGAAGTTGCAAAGAGTTTTTCAATTTTCAATTACGAAAAATCATTCAAGAAGGAATTGATAAAAATGAATTAATTCCACAAGCTATGAGCTTAGCTGAGGGTTTATTAGTTTTTGAAAAAGGTTTAGCTCTTTTGAAAATGAGTGAGAAAAATTTTGATGCAAAAAATATAGGTGAATCTTTTTTAAATAATTTATGGGAATTAATAGAGGTTAAAAAATGATAAGTAGAAAATATGAAAGAATAGTTTTTGCCTTTTTTATGGCATTGTTTATGAGTTTTATAATGAGCTTCATAATTACATTTATAAATTTAGGTTTTGTTGATAGTTTTATCTCTAGTTGGTTAAAAGCATGGGGAATTGCTTTTGTTTGTGCATTCCCAATAATAGTTATTGTTGCACCATTGGTACATAAAATCGTTCATAAATTAATGACAAAAATATAAGGAAAAAAAATGATAAAAAAAATTAGTTTAGTTTTAGTATCTAGCTTTTTAATGTTTTCAAATTTAAATGCAGCGGAAGTTTCTCAAACTGCATTAGTTGAAACTCAAGCACTAAAAAAACAAGAAGTAAATGATTTGCAAGAGTTTGTAGGAACAGTAAATTTTGATAAAAAATCAAAAATTGCCAGTGAAACTTCAGGAGTAGTAAAAAAGATTAGTTTTGAAGTTGGGCAAAAAGTAAAAAAAGATGAAGTTTTAGTTCAAATTGATTCAGATATTTTAGATGCACAAATAAAAGCTTCTCAATCGGCTGTAAATATGTATGAAGTTCAGTTAAAAAATGCAAAAAAAAATTACGATAGATATAGCGTTTTAATTGAAAAAAAATCTATTTCACAAAAAGTTTTTGATGATTCAAAACTTGAATATGATGTGGCAAGTGAAAATCTAATTTCATCAAAAGCAAAACTAAATGAACTTACTATTCAAAAATCTAAAAAAGTTATAAAAGCTCCATATTCAGGGGTAATTGTTGAAAAAAATATAAATTTAAATGAGTGGTTAAACCAAGGAAATCAAGTTGCAACTATTGTAAATACTCAAGAATTAGAAGTTATTTTTAATCTTCCAATATCTTTTATTGGTGGATTAAAAAATGGCGATGAATATGATATTAATATCTCAGATGAAATCATAAAAGCAAAACTTTATGCAGCAATTCCAAGTGGAGATAAATTAACAAGAACTTTTCCAGTTAGATTTAAAGCAGATGCAAAAGACAAATTTATTTTTGATGGAGCAAGTGCAAAAATTAACTTTGCTAAAGAGTCAAAAAGTATGGCTCTTGTAATAAATAGAGATGCCGTTATTAAAAGATTTAATATGGATGTTATTTTTGCTGTAGTAAATGAAAAAGCTGTGATGATTCCTGTAAAAGTAATTACATATTTTGGATTAAATGCCGCAATTACAGCAGAAGGTTTAGTTGAAGGAATGCAAATAGTTACAAAAGGAAATGAAAGAGTTTTCCCTGATATGCCAGTTCAAGTTTTAAATAATAGTCAAAATAAATAGGAAAAATTATGGATTTAATAAAATTTTCGATTAAAAACCCTGTAACTATAATTGTTTCAGTTTTAATTGTGGTTTTATTTGGGTTTATTTCATTGGGTAATTTACCTTATCAATTAACACCAAATGTTTCAAAACCAGAAATTAAAATTACAACTAGATGGGCGGGAGCTACTCCTTATGAAATTGAAAGGGAGATAATAGAAGAACAAGAAGATGCTTTAAAAAGTTTAAATAATTTAATAGAATATGAATCTTCTGCAACAGATAATTCCGCTGAAATAACTCTTACTTTTAAGTTAGGAACTGATATTAGAGTTGCACTTCAAGATGTTTCAAATAAGCTAAATGAAGTTAGTTCATATCCCGATAATGTTGATGAACCAATCATTGAAACAGCGACAGCAAGTCCTATTATTTGGATGATGTTACAAACATTAGATGAAAATAAAAGAAATATAGATGAATATAGAACTTATTTTGTAGATGAAATAAAACCAATTATAAAAAGAGTTGAAGGCGTTTCTGGAACAATGGATGCAGGAGGTCGAGAGCAAGAAATGCAAATAAATCTTGATGTAAATAAACTTGCTTCTTATAATCTTACAATTTCTCAAGTTATTAATATTTTACAAGCAGAAAATGTTGATATTTCAGCTGGAACACAAAATATGGGTAGACGTTCTTATCGAATTAGAACGGTTCATAAATTTACTACACCAGAAGATATAAAAAATATTATTTTAGTTTCAAATCAAGAGCAAAGAGTAACAATCGGAGATATTGCAACGGTTGATTTTGGATATGAAACTGCATCTAGTGTGGCAATGTTTTTGGGAAAAGATGGAATATTTTTAGGAGTTCAACCAAGTTCAGATGCAAATATAGTTCAACTTACTAATGATGTTGAAAAAGTTGTTAATCAATTAAATGAAACTACCCTAAAAAAAGAGGGCTTAAATATAAAATGGATATATGATCAAAGACCATATATTGTTGATTCAGTTGCTTTAGTGCAACAAAATATTTTAGTTGGAGGGCTTTTAGCTGTTGTAATATTAATACTATTTTTACGAGCTATTTCTCCAACAGCAGTTGTTGCTGTTGCCATTCCTATTTCTGTAATTGGAACATTTATTATTCTATCATGGTTAGGACGAAGTTTAAATACAATTTCTTTAGCAGGGATTTCCTTTGCGGTTGGTATGTTAGTTGATAGTGCAATTGTTGTATTAGAAAATATCGATAGACACAGAAAAGAAGGGATGAGCGTAACTGATGCTGCATATAAAGGAACAAAAGAGGTTTGGGGAGCTTTGGTTGCTAGTTCATCTACAACAATGGCTGTATTTATTCCAATTATCTTTTTACAAGATGAAGCAGGGCAGTTATTTAAAGATATTGCAATTGCGGTTACTTCATCTGTATTATTTTCATTATTTGTTTCAATTACAGTTATTCCAATGCTTTGGAAAAAATTCGCAAGTATTTCAGGTAAAGAGCCACGAGGTGATAGTTCATTAACAAGATTTGGTAATAAATTTGTAAATTTATTTATGAATATAATCAATTGGTCATTAAAAACAACAATGACAAAAGTTATTACAATATCATCTTTAGCTGTTTTTTCAATCTTGATTATAATTTCATTATTTCCAAAAATGGATTATTTACCCCAAGGAAATAAAAATTTAATTTTTAATATTTTAATAACACCTCCTGGACTTTCTTATGAAGAAAGATATAACATGGGTGCATATTTAATGAAAAAAGTTGAGCCAAATATTGAAAAAGATTTAAATGGAATTCCTGGAATAAACAGAGCATTTTATGTGTCTTTTGGAGATTTTAGTTTATTTGGTGCAACTTCTATGCATGAAACTCGTGCAAAAGAGTTAATACCATTTTTTAGACCACTTGTAAATTCTCTTCCATCTGTATTTGGAGTATCACTTCAATCAGGAGTTTTTGAAGATGATATCGGTGAAGGTGGAACTGTAAATGTTGATATTAGTGGTGAAAAAATTGAAGATATAGCAAATGTTGGTACACAATTATTTATGGCAGTAAGTGGAGCAATAAAAGAAGCACAGGTTCGACCCGTTCCATCTATTGAACTACTTTATCCAGAAGTTAGAATTAAACCAAATCAAGATGCTTTAAAAGCTTTAGATTTAAGTTCTTCAGATTTAGGAATTATGGCAGATGTTTTAATGAGTGGTAGAAAAATATCTGAATTTGAACAAGATGGAAAGAAAAAAATAGATTTAGTTTTAAAAGCAAATGACGAACAAATAAAAACTCCTGAAGATATTTTAGCAACACAAATTGTTGTTCCAAATGGGGCATTATTACCTATGTCTTCACTTGCTAGTGCTATTAATACAACTGGTATTAGTGAAATTAGACACTTAGATGGAAAAAGAACAATCACATTACAGGTAACTCCACCTGATAATATGACAATTCAAGAGACAATGACTATTTTAAGTGGTGTAATTGATAATACAAAAAAAGATGGAAAAATTTCAAAAAATGTAGAAATAGGAATAAGTGGAGCAGCTGATAAATTAACAGAAACAATTGAAATGTTAAGTCTGAATTTCATACTTGCTCTTGTAATTATATATCTATTAATGGCAGCTTTATTTGGGAATTTTTTATATCCAATTGTTATTATGTTTACGGTTCCATTGGCAACAGCTGGTGGATTTATAGGACTTGCTTTAACAAATAAATTTATAGAACCACAACCTTTAGATGTTTTAACAATGCTTGGATTTATTATTTTAATAGGTATTGTTGTAAATAATGCAATTTTAATTGTTCATCAAAGTTTAAATCTAATTAGAGATGAAGGATATGAACATAAAGCTGCAGTTATTGAAGCTACAAGAACTAGAATCAGACCAATTTACATGAGTTCTTTGACTTCAATTTTTGGGATGTTACCTTTAGTTTTAATTCCAGGCCCAGGAAGTGAGTTTTACAGAGGATTAGGTTCTGTTATTACAGGTGGACTTACACTTTCAACAGTATTTACTATATTTGTAACTCCTGCTCTTTTAATGTTTTTTATAAAAATGGAAAAAAGAGCAAATTCTGATACAAAATCAGTTCAAAATGTAGATGTAAGCAAATCATAAAAGGGAAATATTTATGAAAAAAATAAAATTATTAACACTATCATTAACAGCTTTTTTAGCTGTTAATTTAAATGCATTAACACTAGACGAAGCAGTAAAAAAAGCTTTAGATAACAACTTTGATATTCAAGGTAAAAATTATGATTACATTGAAAGTTTGGAAAATGTAAAATCAAATAATTCAAACTATTTACCAAAATTAGATGCTTCTTATGGCTTTACAAATACAGATAAAGCGAATGTTGGATTTGAATCAGATGAGTTAACTGCTAGTTTAAAATTATCGTACAATTTATTTAATGGATTTAAAGATTTAGCTTTGAAAGAATCATCGGTTTATTTATCTTTATCTTCTCAATATTCATTAAATGCAACAAAACAAGATATTATTTTAGACACAAAAACAGCATATATCAATTATCTTGATAAACAAAATGCCCTTGAAACTTATAAAAGTGCTTATGTTTTATTTCAAGAACAATATGAAGATTCACTACACAGATATGAACAAGGCTTAATTGCAAAAAATGATTTATTGCAAGTTCAAGTAAATATGTCAAGTGCAAAACAAAATGTAGTAAAAGCTCAAGGTGATTTAAAAGTAGCTCTTTTCCAACTATCAAATATTTTAGGTGGAATAAATTTAGAAAATGAAACTATAGAAAAGTTAAATGAACAAACTCTTAAAAGTTCAGTTTATGATGAGAAATTATTAGAAAATAGAAGTGAAATTCAAGCTTTAAAAATGAATTTAGAATCTATTAAAGAGTTAGAAAAATCAGCAAAAGCTGGATATTATCCAAAAGTTGATGCATCTGTATCTCACAATAAATATTATGATGAATTATCAAGAAAAATTGAAAACAAAGAAGATAATCAAAATATTGCAAATGTAACTGCAACTTGGAATTTATATAATGGTGGATATGATTCTTCACAAACAGCAATTTATAAAACAAAATATTTAAGTGCATCTTCACTTTTGAGTAAAACAAAATTGGATATAAAACTTCAATATGAAAATGCAAAATCAAATTATGAAGTTGCGATTGATAATCTTGAAACTTCAAAACTAGCACTTCTTCAAGCGCAAGAAAATTATAGTATTGTAAAAAATAGATTTGATGAAGGAGTTTCTACAAGTACAGATTTGACAGATGCAAATTATTTATTAACACAGGCAAAACAAGGTTTTAACCGAGCCTATTTTGATAAATTTATAGCAATCTCAACACTTGATAGAATCATAGAAAAAGAGACTTATTAAGAACAATTTCCAAATTTATACTACATCATAAAAGAAATTTTTATGATATAGTATAAAAATGAACCAAGTTATAAATCTCAAATTTATCTTTTTTTTATTGTTATCGCTACTTTTTTTAGCTCTTAATTCAATATTTTGTAAATTGGCTTTATCAAATAATTTTATTGATGCCTTTTCTTTTACAATGTACCGAGTTCTTTTTGGTTCAATCACACTTATTTTAATTTACCTATACAAAAGAAAAAAATTATATTTTTCAATTAAAACAAATTGGCTTAGTTCTTTAATGCTTTTTTTATATGCAATTTGTTTTTCTTACTCTTTTTTAAATATAGAAGCAGGTGTAGGAACACTTCTTCTTTTTGCAGTTGTTCAACTTGTAATGGTTATATTTTCGCTTTTTCATAAAGAGAAAATAAACTTTCAAAAAATCACTGGAATAGTTTTAGCGATGGTTGGATTAATATATCTTTTATATCCAAAAGAGAGTTTTGAACTCTCTTTATTTCATACATTTTTAATGATTATTGCTGGGATTTCTTGGGCTGTTTATACAGTTCTTGGAAAAAAATCTTCGGATTCTTTATATAACACAACAGATAATTTTGCAAAAGCTCTTATTTTTGTTGTGATTTTTTATCTTTTATTTTCCCCTGAAAACTCTTTTGTAAGTAATCAAGGTCTATTTTTAGCTTTTATATCTGGAAGTTTAACTTCTGCTGTTGGATATTTATTGTGGTATGAAGTATTGCCTAAAATGCAGTTTGTCACGGCTGGAATAATTCAGTTATTTGTGCCAATTATTTCTATAGTAATTAGTATTATATTTTTAAATGAGAGTTTAACAATCACACTGTTTTTATCAACAGTAATTATATTTACAGGAATTTTACTTACAATATTTTCTAAAAAAGTTTAGAAAATAAAGAAGAGATATTATTTATATCTCTTCAAAATTGAAATTTATTTTAGAATAATTTCGACTCTTCTATTTTTTGGACTTGATTTGTTTCCCTCTGTTTTAACTAAAGGATTTGCATCTCCATAGTATTCTAATTTAATAATCGATTTATCTACAAAATTTCTAGTTAAAACATTAGCCACACTTTGGGCTCTTTTTAATGAAAGAATTTTGTTATATTCTTTATCCCCTAAACTATCACTATGCCCAATACAAATAATTTCAATTATGTCATTGTTTTTAATAAGTAGAGTGAAATTTCTTAATTCTAGTATTTGTTCAGCATTTAAATCTGCACTATCATTTGAAAAATAAAATAAATAACTTTGACCTTTTTTTGGTAGTGCATTTAAAACTTCAGCATATTTAGAAAGTACATCTTTTTCTATTTCAACTTTTTTCTCAATATCACCTTTTTCAGATATATTTAATGAGGTATAAGCTTTATCTATAGTATGAGTTTCTTTTTTGTTATTTGCTATTGAGATGATTCCCACTTTTCCATCATCTTCAGGTAATAATGTTATCTGTGTTTTAGGAGCACAACCTGAAAAAATAAGAGTTACAACAAATATGCATAATGATAATGAATATTTCATTCTTTAACCTCCACAACAAAATATGTTCCTCTAATACCAATTGATGCTGATTTTGTTTTTATTTCCATTGCATCAGGATTTATCTTTGATATGACACCTGTTACACAAGCCATTGTTCCTTTTAAAAGATTACTTTTAAATTTAACATTTTTTTCAGCTGGTTCAAATAGATATTCATCGACAGAAAATGCAGAATTTGAACCAATAGAAATTAAAGTATTATCATTGAAAATAAGCCCAACACTACTATTAGCTCCACTTTTAATAGTGTCTTTTTCTAAAATTTTATCGCCTTTTTTTAAGTTAGAAATTGTTTTGTCTTCATGTATTACACTAATTTCGCCGTTAACAGATTTAACTAAGGCAACAGATTGTGCTGATAATAGTAAAGTAGGTATACCTAGAAATAATACAAATAATGTAAAATACTTTTTCATATTTTCCTCCTATTATTAATTTTATTGATTATATCAAATTTACTAGATAATTGAATGAGGAAGAGGTTGAAAAAAATTATTATATTTTTATTCACTTTTTTTAGGTTCAGAAAAATAGTATCCTTGAGAATAATCTATGCCTAAATCTTTAACAAATTTTTGAACACTTTCATTATGCACAAACTCAGCAATACAAGGGATATTTACATTTTTTGCAAAAAAACTAATAGCTTTTACTATTTCGTAACTTCTTTTATTTGTATTAATATCTTTTATATATTTTGCGTCAATTTTTATATAATCAATATCTAAATCCAAAATTCTTTCAAAGTTCGAATATTCAGCTCCAAAATCATCAATAGCAATTTTGAATCCATTTTTTTTCAAAAGATTTAGTTGTTTAATATGATTTTTTTTACCACTTGAACTAACTCCTTCTAAAATTTCAAGAATCACTCTTTTAGAATCTATTTTGTAAAAAGAGATTTTTTCAGCTAAATATTCATTTAAATAATCTTCTGCTAAATCATCTTCAGTTATATTTATTGAAAACTCATAGTTATTTGAAGACATTGCTTTCATCGTTTTATCAATCATAACTTTAGTAATTTCAGGCAATAATCCAGATAGTTTTGCAGGTTCTAAAAACTCATAAGGTGAAACAACTCTATCTTCTAAAACTATTCTTGCTAAGGCTTCATATTTTGTAATAGAGTTTTTATTATTGTCATAAATACCTTGAAAAAATGGAACTACTTGATTATTATCTAAAGCACTTTTAATAAGATTTGTGTAGTTTATAAATGCTTCTCTCTTTAAATAATCATCATTGCTATGTTGCTCAAAAATTTCAAATCTATTTTTCCCATTTTCTTTTGCTTCTTTTAGTGCAGATGCTGCTTTTCTTAAAAGATTATTTTTCCCAGAAACAGCACCATATGAAAAAGTGATATTTAATTTGATTTTTTCTATGTTGATTAGATTTTTCATAAAGAAATTTTGTATTTCCAAAATCTTTTCAGTAATAGCAATTCTTTCATTAAATACAAGGGCAAATTCATCAGAATTGATTTTACAAAGGGTGTCTATTTCAAAATGTTTTTCCAATATTCTTGAAACACTTATTAAAATCTCATCTCCAATATCAAAGCCGTAAGCCGTATTTATGTAACTAAAGTTATTAATATTTAGAAGAATTAGAGTTTTGTCTTTTTGAGTATTTAATATAGTTTCTAAATAACTTTTATTAAAAAGATTAGTTAATGGGTCATGATATGCCAAAAATGCCATTTTATTTTGGGCTTCTTTTAGTGGAGTTAAATCTGTAAACATAGCTAAATAGTTGTGAGCTAAATTGTTCTCATCATGTAAAGCAGTGATACTAATCCATTGAGATATTAATGAACCATCTTTTTTCTTATTTACAATCTCTCCACTCCATTTAGAGTCAAAATTTAAATCATCCCACATTTTTTTATAAAATTTTTTATTATATTCTTTTGATGCAAACATTTTAGGATCTTTTCCTAATAACTCATCTTTAGAGTAACCATAAATATCTGTAAGGGCATTATTAACTTCAATAATTATATTTTTTTCATCAGTAATAACAATTCCATCCGCAGAATTTTTCATTGCATTTGAGAAAAGTTTATTTCGTTTTTCCATCTCTTCATCTTTTAAAATGATACTTACAATAGAAGCAGCAGTTCTTAATAATTTTATATGAAAAAGATTTGGAGCTCTATGCTCAAAAGATGAAAGAGCAAATGAACCAATTGAATTTTTTGATTTATCTCTTACTGGCATTGACCAACAAGAACAAATATTAAAATCTATGGCAACTTGTCGAAGATTTTTCCATCTATCATCGATAAAAGTATTTTGAACAAATTGAGGTAAATTTTTAAATACAGCATTTCCACAAGAACCACCATTCAAGTCTGGTTTCAGATTTGCAAGTCTGTCTTGACCATTTTGAGGAATAGATGGTGCGGATTTTACATTCATCAAGCCAGTTTCTTTATTTTTGATCATTATAGAAGCTACAGAGTTAGGAAGAAGAGATTCAGCAAGAGAACAAAGTTTTGCTAGGATTTCAGATGTTTGATTATGAGAAGCAATCATTTCTAAGATTTGTTGTTGAATATTTAGAATTTGATTATATTCATTTGATGTGAGTATTATCTCTTCATTTTCATCAAGTTCATAGCAGTTCTTATCGGACATCTTTTCCTCATAATTTACAATATTATTCAATGATACAATTAAAAATATGAGAGTAAGCTAAATTTTTTTAATTACTTTCTTTTGGTTGAACTTTTGGTTTTGAAGGTAGATTTTCTATACCTTTAAAATGGTCATGCCATTGAAGTTGAGAAGGACTAGGTGGTGTAGTCTCTTGTTTTCTTACTGGAAATTGAATAGCATTTACCGCAGGTTTTTTCTCAAAGAATGTAAATGCAATAGCCAAAACTATAACACTTATGATTAGTTTTATAATAAAATCTTTTAAATCGTTCATAAAAAGATTGTGGCATTGTTTTGATTAAAGAGGAGTTAATAACCTCAAAAGAGGTTATTAATGTTTTACTGTAAGTTTATTTTTTTTGATAGCATCCATTAGTTTCATAATATTTGCTATTTTTTCTTCTTCTTGTTTAATATTATCTTCACTATTAAGAGTAAATATTTCCATTTTTTTATCTAAATAACTTGTATTAAAAGTTCCATTTATAAAATCTTCATCCCTTACGATTTCTCTATGTAATGGAATATTTGTAGGGAATCCTTCAATATAAAATTCATCTAAAGCTCTTTTTGCTTTTTTAACAGCACCTTCCCAATCTAATGCCCAAACAATTAGTTTTCCAATCATTGAATCATAGTTTGCAGGAACTTTATATCCTGTATAAATACTTGTATCAAGTCTAACACCTGGACCTCCTGGAGTTAAATATTTACTTACAGTTCCAGTTCCTGGCATAAAGTTTTTTTGTGGATTTTCAGCATTTATTCTAAACTCAATTGCATAACCTCTAAATTGAATCTCTTCTTGTAAGAATTGTAATTTATCACCTTCAGCTATTTCAATCATTCTCTGAATAATATCAACACCCGTAATAGTTTCAGTTACTGGATGCTCAACTTGAACTCTTGTGTTCATCTCAATAAAATAGATATTATCCTGTGCATCAACTAAAAATTCAACAGTTCCTACACTTTCGTAACCTAATTTGAACATCGCTTTTGTAGCAATTCTATAAAGTTCTTTTCTAGTTTCGTTGTTAAGTCTTGGACTTGGAGCAATTTCGATAACTTTTTGATGTCTTCTTTGAATAGAACAATCTCTTTCACCTAAATGAAGAACATTTCCATATTTATCAGCGATAACTTGAATTTCGATGTGTCTTGGATTTTCAACATATTTTTCAATGAAAACTTCACCTCTTCCAAAATATTTCATAGATTCATTTGTCGCACTTTCAAACATCTCTTTGAAATCTTTTTCAGCTTTTACAATTCTCATACCACGTCCACCACCACCAAATGCAGCTTTGATGATAATAGGGAATCCGATTTCTCTTGCAACTTTTTCACCTTCGTTGATATTAACAACAGGCTCATCAGTTCCTTCAAGTACTGGAACTCCAACTTTTTTCATAGCAACTTTAGAAGCCATTTTGTCACCGAAAAGTTCAATATGTTCAGGTTTTGGACCAATAAAAATAATTCCATTCTCTTCACAAGCTCTTGCAAAATCTGCATTTTCACTTAAAAATCCATAACCTGGATGAATCGCATCACAACCAGCTTTTTTTGCAATTGAAATAATATTGTCATACTCAAGGTAAGCTTTGATAACATCTCCCATAATTGGATAACATTCATCAGCTTTTCTAACCCAAACACCCTCAACATCAACTTCTGAGAATATAGCAACACTGCCAATTTCTAGCTCTTTACAAGCTCTAATGATTCTAAGAGCAATTTCCCCTCTATTTGCAATAAGTACTTTTTTTATCTTTGCCATCTAGTTTGCCTTTTATGAATTTTTTAAAAATTATTGGAGAATTGTAGAGTTTTTTTGAAATTTAATCTTCTTAATTTTTGCTGTAATAATTGTTTATTATTGCTAAATATTTTATTTGTTATTGCCATATTTAGCGATGATAAATAATTATTTTGGATTATTTTATTATAACTTAAATTTAGTATAATATTTTAATTAGTTTCAAAAGAATAGAAAAGGAAAATTTATAGATGAAAGAAGTATTGCAAACACAAAACAGTTTTTATCATGATATTAAATCTATTTTACAAATAGCAAGAGATAATGCCTATAAATCTGTAAATTTTATAATGGTGGAAGCCTACTGGAATATTGGTAAAAAGATAGTAGAAGTTGAACAAAATGGAGAAACAAAAGCAAAATATGGCTCAAATCTTATAAGTGAATTATCAAAACAGCTAACGGTTGATTTTGGTGCTGGATTTAGTGCAAGAAATATAAGAAATATGAGACAATTTTACAACTGTTTTCCAATTTGGCAGACAGTGTCTGCCAAATTGAGTTGGAGTCATTATTTACTTATTTTGAAATTGGAAAACGAAAAAGCAAGAGATTATTATATTCAAGAAACAATCGCTTCAAACTGGAGTGTAAGAGCATTAGAGAGACAAATAAATTCGCTTTATTATGAAAGACTTATATCAAGTCAGGAAAAACAGCCAGTTATCCAAGAAGCAAAAGAAAATACAAAAAATCTACAACTCACTGCAAAAGATATTATCAAAGACCCTTATGTATTGGAATTTTTAGATTTAAAAGATAACAAATCATTCAGAGAAAATGAACTTGAAAGTGCCTTGCTAGAAAAAATACAAGAATTTTTATTAGAACTTGGTCGTGGTTTTGCATTTGTGTCACGACAAAAAAGAATCAAAACACAAACAAGTGATTTTTATATAGACTTAGTTTTTTATAACTATCTTTTAAAATGTTTTGTACTTGTAGATTTGAAAATAGGAAAATTAACCCATCAAGATATAGGGCAGATTGATATGTATGTAAATATGTACGATGATTTAGAAAAAAATGAAACAGATAATCCAACTATTGGGATAATTTTATGCACAGATAAAGATGAAACCATTGTAAAATACTCACATATAAATAGCAAAGATAATCTTTTTGTATCAAAATATCAACTTTATTTGCCAACGGAGGAAGAGTTGAGACGAGAGATTGAACGGGATATTATGGGGATTGAAAGAAGGAATTTATAGATAATGATACAATTAGGAAATTTAATAGTGTCACAAATAGTTGCAGAAAATCAAAATTTTAATTAAGGTGAATCTGCCACAATTAAATCTAAATAAATAGATATACAAGGAACTAAAATGAATAATAAAAACGAATTTAAACAGAAGTTAAAAGAACTTGAAGCAAATCTTAAAAATTCTAAAGTGCAAGAAGAATTAAAAAAACATAATCTTAATTTAGATGATTTGAATCAAACAATTCAATACTATTATGAAAATATTGAACAATTTAATGATGAAGATTTAAATAATATATCAACTAAAGTTGATGAACTTATCTCTCAAAGTAATAAAAATAGTTTTTCTGTTTACTCTCATAAATTTACAAACACTGCTAATTATTTAATAGATAATCGTCCTATAGTAGAATTGGATGTTAATGATAATATTGATATAAAAGATAACATAAAAATTTCAGAAGAAGAGTTTTCAAAACGATATGATTTGTTGATTGAATCTTTAAATGTGGAAGAAGAAAAGTCAAATCTTATATTAGAAACGCCTAGTGACAAGGTTCCATTTAAAGTTTATAAAAACAATAATAAATCAATAGTTGTAGAAACAAAAGGTGGAACTAAAAACACAAGAACTAAAGATAAATTAATAGGTATAGCATATCGGAATGAAAGTGATGAAAAACGCTCATATGATAAAGTTTTAATTGAAAAATTATTAAACAATTCTATATTTGATTATTTGCTAAATGATTCTTTGCCAAAAAATAACTCAAAAGGTTTGATAGAAGCTATAAAAACTAAACTGTCAAATAATGAAAATGAGTTATTGATACTGAAAAATAAATTAGAAAAAATAGAAGAAGAAAATCAGACTATTGAAGAGAAAAAAGAACAATTTAATGAAATTTTTGAAAAAGCAGAAAGTCTTGATAATAAGATTAAAGCTGTAGAAGATAAAGCAAAATTAAATGCTTCTGTATCTTATTGGAAAGCAAAACAAAAAAGTCATAAAACTAAATTTTGGTTGTTTGGTGGTGGAGCAATAGGACTTATAGTAAATCTTGTTGTGATTTTATTTATGGCTTTGAATTATCATGAAAATCAAACGAATACTAATAAACAAATTGAAATTACAAATGATATAAATACAACAACTAAAGTTCAAAAAATAAATGAAAACAACAATAAATTAGAAGAAAAATCTAGTTTTTTTGATTTTGATTATTCAAAATTAGCTTGGTATATTTTAATGATTTTTGCTTCATCAAGTGCTTTTTGGATTATACGAATTACTGTAAAAATTGCACTATCAAATTTACATTTATCAGAAGATGCTCATGAACGAGTTGTAATGATTCAAACATATTTATCTTTTGTTAATGAAGGACAGATTGATGAAAAAGATAAAAAATTAATTTTATCATCTTTATTTAGACCATCAAATATTGGCATAATTAAAGATGAATCTAGTGTTACGGTTGCAGATATTATAACGGCATTTAAAAAGTAGATTAAAATGGTATTACTTCCACTAACTCACCAAATCGAAACCCAAAAAGTCCTAAAAAAAGCAATATCGGCAAACCGTGCTTTAGCAAACTTAAACGGTGTGGCTCGTATTATTCCTAATAGTGCAATTTTGATAAACTCTTTAGTTCTTCAAGAAGCAAAAGATAGTTCGGCTATTGAAAATATTATCACAACTCATGATGAACTTTATCGTGCAAATCTTGATATAGAAAGCGTGACAAATGAAGCAAAAGAAGTTCAAAATTACAAAGAAGCTTTATTAAAAGGTTTTTCACTTGTGAAAGATACAAAACTTTTATTAAAAAAACATATTGTAGAAATTCAAAGTATTTTAGAAAAAAATGATGCAGGTGTACGAAAACAAGCAGGAACAAATCTTAAAAATGCTTTGACTGGTGAAGTTATTTATACTCCTCCACAAGATTATGAAACTATTCAAGAGCTTTTGTCAAATCTTGAAAATTATATCAATGAACCCAATGATGTTGACCCACTTGTAAATATGGCAATAATTCATCATCAATTTGAATCAATACATCCTTTTTATGATGGAAATGGAAGAACGGGAAGAATTATCAATATTTTGTATCTGATACTCAAAGATTTATTAGATATTCCCGTACTTTATTTAAGTAGATATATCATCACTCACAAAGCTGATTATTATAGACTTTTACAAGAAGTACGAACACAAGATAAATGGGAAGAGTGGATTTTGTATATGCTTGATGCAGTTGAACAAACTTCAATTGAAACAATTGAACTTATTAATAATATTAGTAATTTGATGATAAAAACTCAAGATAAAATATCTGTGGAATTACCAAAAATTTATAGTAAAGATTTAGTAGAAATACTTTTTATGCACCCTTATACAAAAATAGAGTTTTTGGTTGATAGATTACATACCACTAGGCAAACAGCATCAAAATATTTAATTGAACTTGAAAATATAGGTATTTTGAAAAATATTCAAATTAAAAATAGTAAATATTATATTAATATTGAATTATTTGCTATGTTAAAAAAAGGTATATAATTCAATATATCATTTAATCTATGTTAAAAAAAGTAAAAATTTTTAACATAGTTTAAGACCTATGTTAAAAAAATAGTAAAATCTTTACATATTATCTGTGATATGTAAAAAATATTGCAAAATTTTTACATATAAATATTAAAATCATTATTTATTAAACAAGATGCTAAACCTAAAACGGCATAGCTGCTCCACTTGCTCCCATAATCTCTCTTGCATCTTCTGTCATCATTTCTGGACTCCATGGTGGAGAAAATACTAGTTTTACGAATGCTTCATCTATTTCATCAACTGCTAGGGTTACGTATTTTACTTGTTCTAGTAAACTATCTGCAACTGGGCAAGTTGGGCTTGTTAGTGTCATTGTAACTGTGCAATATAAATAGTTGTTGTTTATGTCAAATTCAATATTATAAATCAATCCCAAATCAAAAATATTTGCTGGAATTTCTGGGTCATATACTTTTTTTAAGTGTTCGATTACTTTTTTTTCTATCTCTTTAAAATCAAAATTTGTTTCCAATTTTTATCCTTTATGCGTTTAGTGCATACTCTTTTATTTTTTTCATCATTCCAATTACGCCACTTTGTCTATTTGGAGTTATGATTTCGCTAAGTTTTAATTCATGAACAATATCCATGTCAATCTCTTTTAACTCTTCAATTGTTGAATCTGAAAATATTTTTAATATCATATAAACCAAACCTTTTACAATTATGGCATCGCTAGTTCCATGAAAATACATTTTTCCATCTTTGATTTCATGTGTTAGCCAAACTTGAGAAGTGCAACCGTGAACTATATTTTCTGGAATTTTGTCACTTTCATTAAACTCTTCTAGTTTTTTACCCAAATCTATAATATATTCATATTTTGAAAGTTCATCTTCAAAAAAATCTAAATCTTCTTTTATCTGATTTACTTTTTGTTCTATTGAGTTCAATATTAATCCTTCAACATTTTTAAGGCTTTTTTTAAAGCTTCAATAAGTTTATCCACATCCACAAAGTCATTATAAAATGCAACAGAAACTCTAATAGTTCCTTTGATTCCAAGTTTTTTCATAATAGGTTGAGCGCAATGGTGTCCAACCCTAAGTGCAATATTCATCTTATCAAGTAAGATTCCGATATCGTCGTGAATAATTCCCTCAAAATTGAAACTTCTACTTCCAATACTATTTGTAATATCATTGTAGAAAATAATATTAGGAAGTTTTGATAACTCTTCATTTAGATATTTAAAAACATTATTTTCAAAGCTGTGAATAGTCTCATATTTTATATGATTTATATATTCTATTGCTTTCGCTAAACCTATAACTCCTGCAATATTTTGTGTTCCTGCTTCAAATTTATAAGGAGAATCAAGCAAAGTCGAGCCACTAAAATCAACTTCATGAATAGTTGCTCCTCCTGTTTGATAAGGTTTTACATCTTTTAAATATTTTTCTTTTATATAAATAGCTCCAACACCAGTTGGTGCAAAAGTTTTATGCCCTGAAATTGCAAAAAAATCCACATCAAGTTCTTTAACATCTATTTTTAAATGACCTAAACTTTGAGCCCCATCACACATAACAACAGCTCCGTATTCATGGGCTAATTTAGTGATAGTTTTTATATCATGGATTGTTCCAAAGGCATTTGAAATATGAGTGATACTTACAAAAGCATTTGGATTTGCTTTTAAAAGTTCTTCAAAATGTTCCATGTTAAAATCTAAATTTTCATTACAATTTACAACTTCAAGACCAGCACCTAAAGTTCGTCCTTGCATATGCCAAGGAACAATATTTGAGTGATGTTCTAAGCTAGAAATTATCACTGTTTTGAAATCTTTTGCAAAAGACGAAGCTATAAAATTTATAGATTCTGTTACACCTTTTGTGAAAATTATCTCTTCATTTTTTGAAGCATTTATAAAATTTTTTAGAAGAACTCTTGTTTTTTCAAACTCTTGGGTTGCTTTATTTGCATGACCAAAATTACTTCTATGTGTGTTTGCACAATATGTTTCATAATATTCAACTTGTGAATCAATCACACTTTTTGGTTTTTGTGTAGTTGCTCCATTGTCTAAATAGACAATCTTTGAGTTTTGGAAATATGGAAAATCTTTTTTAAACATATTTATCCTTTTTATAAGTTTTGATAAACTCTTTTATAATTTCATCTTTTATATTATCAACTATTTTGTTTTCAAAAGCACTTAATAACATCTCATAAGCTTCATCTTTGCTAATTCCCCTTGACTGAAGATACAAAAGTTGTTCTTTACTTAAAGTTCCAGTTGTTGTTCCGTGAGAGGCTTCAAGTTCATCAATCAAAATTTCAAGATGAGGTTGAGCAAAAATAGTCGCATCATCACTTAATAAAATCGTGTTGCAGCTTTGAAAAGCCTTTGAAAAAAGTGCAGTTTCGTTTACAATCGATTTTGCTTTAAATACAGCTTTTGAGCTATCTTTTAAACTATGTTTGTAGTTTATATTACTATTTGAGCTTTTTTCATTATGAATTGTTTTTATAAGATTTGAAGTTGTAGCTTCAGAAAAAAGCTTAACTAAACCGTTTAATTCATAGTTTGCGAATTCATTATTTAGGATATTTTCAAAACTATTTATTACAAAGGCATCTCCATATTCAAAGTTTGAGATTTCTAAGTTTGAACTATTTTTTTGATTTACAGCAAGTGAAAAAATCATAGAATTTGAAGCATTTATATCTTGGATTTTTACATATTCAAGTGAAGCATTCTCTTCTAATTCTATTTTTCTATTAACAGCATAAAAACTATTTTGGCAAGAGTTTACAAAAACTTCTACAATACTTGCTTTTATATCTTTTGCTACTTTTATTTTTAAAGAGTTTGTAAAAATCGTTTCATTTTCTTTTAGTTTATGAATCAGAAAAATAGGTTCAGCAATATTTTTATTTATTGTTATTATTTTTTGTTTATTGTCAAAACTTCTTGAAATATCAAATAAAACAGATTGATATTTTTCTTCATCAACAACAGTTTCTAAACCCATAATATCAAATTCGTAGGTTTCTTTGTTTGCAAAATCATAAGAAAAAAGTGAGTCAAAATTTATTTTTAAAAACTCTTCTTCACTTTTTTTAGGAAGGATTAAACCATCAATATTATTTATTTGCATCTTTAATTCCTATTGCTTCATAACCTTTTTCATCAAGTTCTAAAGCCAAGCTATAATCTCCTGTTTTTACGATTTTTCCATCATTTAAAATATGTACAAAATCAGGTTTAATTAACTCTAAAAGTCTATCATAATGAGTTATCATTAAAATCGATTTTTTCCCATCAAGCATTGAGTTTATAACATTTGCAACGGTTTTTATTGCATCCACATCAAGCCCTGAATCTATCTCATCAAGCATAATTAAATCAGGTTGAAGCATCAAAAGTTGGATTAATTCATTTCTTTTTTTCTCACCACCACTAAAACCATCGTTTAAATCTCTTTGTAGAAGTTTTCTATCAATGTTGAATTTCCCTGTTTCTTCTTTTAGCAGTTTTAAAAACTCCATTGCATCAATTTCTGCTAAACCTGCATATGTTCTTTTTGCATTCATGGCTGTTTTTAAAAAGTAGCTATTGTTTACACCTGCAACTTCAATTGGAGATTGAAAACTCATAAAAATTCCCTCATTTGCTCTAGTTGAAACATCCATTTCAAGTAAATCTTTATTTTTATAAGTGATTTTTCCTTGCGTTACAACACAGTCATAATGGGCACTTAAAGTTTTTACTAAAGTTGATTTTCCAGTTCCATTTGTTCCCATAAGTACATGGATTTCACCTTCTTTTATCTCTAAATCTAAACCTTTTAAAATCTCTTTATCATTTATACTTACTTTTAAATCTTCTATTTTTAATATTGTATTTTTTTTCATGATTTAACCCACACTTCCTTCTAATGATATATTTAATAACTCTTTAGCTTCTGCTGCAAACTCCATTGGTAACTCTTTTAGAACCTCTTTACAAAAACCATTTACAATCATGGCTATTGCATTTTCTTCACTAATTCCTCTTTGAGAAATATAAAAAAGTTGTTCATCAGAGATTTTTGAAGTTGTTGCTTCATGTTCTATATTTGCACTTGAATTTCTGATTTCATGGTATGGATAAGTATTCGCATGGCACTTATTTCCAATCAAAAGTGAATCACACTCAGATATATTTCTAGCATTTGTAGCATTTTTCCCAACTCTTACCAATCCTCTATATGCATTTCTCCCACGCATTGCAGAAATTCCTTTTGATATAATTGTTGATTTTGTATTTTTCCCTAAATGAACCATTTTAGTTCCCGTATCTGCTTGTTGTGATTTTGAAGCAATGGCTACTGAATAAAACTCTCCAACGCTATTATCCCCTTGCAAAATACATGAAGGATATTTCCAAGTAATAGCACTTCCTGTTTCCACTTGTGTCCAAGAAATTTTAGAGTTATCACCTTTGCAAATTCCTCTTTTTGTTACAAAGTTTAAAATTCCACCTTTTCCATTGTCATCACCTGGAAACCAGTTTTGAATAGTTGAATATTTTATTTGAGCATCTTTTAAAGCAACCAACTCAACAACAGCGGCATGAAGTTGTCTCTCATCCCTTGTTGGAGCTGAACACCCTTCATTATATGAAACATAAGAGTTTTCATCACAAATGATTAAAGTTCTCTCAAACTGTCCAGTATTTAAAGCATTTATTCTAAAATAAGTTGAAAGTTCCATTGGACAGCGTGTATTTGCAGGAACATATACAAAACTTCCATCTGTAAAAACAGCTGAGTTAAGACAGGCAAAATAGTTATCAACAGCTGGAACAACTGATGCTAAATACTCTTGTACAAGTTCAGGATGTTTGTGAGCTGCTTCACTGATTGAGCAAAATATGATTCCTAGTTTTTCAAGCTCATCTTGATAAGTTGTTTTTACAGAAACTGAATCAAACACAGCATCAACAGCAACTCCTTTTACACCTGCAAGTAATTTTTGCTCTTCAAGGGGAATTCCTAATTTTTCGTAAGTTTTTAAAATCTCAGGATCAAGTTCATCTAGCGAATTCAAAGCTTTTTTTGGAGCTGAATAATATGCA
>Ga0074195_1000883_pt1 | contig 49760 bp, 49 predicted proteins | sample EPASupsiteHSE623_FD_64525 | JGI IMG/M metagenome (GOLD analysis project Ga0074195, IMG submission 64525) | Bioremediated contaminated groundwater from EPA Superfund site, New Mexico - Sample HSE6-23 | ecosystem: Environmental > Aquatic > Deep subsurface > Groundwater > Contaminated ...
ATTTGACCATAACAAAGCAAAACGTTTTAATAGATTAATTTGTTTGGGCTAAGAATTAATTTTAGTTGTGAAAGAAAATATCTCTATAAATATAAGTCTAAGAAAAAGTTGGAGAGTACAGTACTTAACCCTACCTTTCGTCTTCATCGCCTCCACAAACGCCAAGAATGGCGGCGAAGGCTTCCCCGGCCTGGACTTCATCTCCGGATGGAACTGCGACCCAAAGAAGAACGGATGCACTGGTATATGTGATGGACGAATTGCAGTTCACCCGGCCCAGCGTATAAGTATATCAAATTGGAAAACATAGTTATTGCGTTGAGTTTAAGGCAGCACTTTGTGAGGGCGAGATAAACATGCGACAGGTTCTCATTTACCCCGGTGAAGATGGCTACTGGGTAGCAGAATGCCCGAGCCTTCCTGGCTGCATAAGCCAAGGGAAGACAAAAGAGGAAGCAATAATCAATATTAAGGAGGCCATTCAAGCCTATATTGCAGCTTTAGAAGAGGACTGCCTCCCGGTCCCAGCCGAGCGCTTTGAAGCCATTATGGTTGCTGTATGAGCAAGCTGCCAGTGATCTCTGGCCGAGAATGTGTAAGAGCGCTGGAGAGTGCAGGATTCTATTTCAAGCGACAGGAAGGCAGCCATATAGTTATGAGGCGTGATGAACCCTTTTCCCAGATAGTAGTCCCGAATCATAAAGAGCTAGATAAAGGCACCCTTAGGGCGATCATCAGGCAGGCTGGCCTTGAAGTAGACGATTTTATAAAACTGCTATAGCAGGGAGCTATTCTCGTGGAAATAAAGATGAAAGAATTGTCAGGCCAATTGCACCTGCACTGCCTGACCTTAAACATAAGAGCTAACTCCTTTTCCCCTTAGCCTTCATCGCCTCCACAAACGCCAAGAACGGCGGCGAAGGCTTCCCCGGCCTGGACTTCATCTCCGGATGGAACTGCGAAGCAAAGAAGAACGGATGCTCTGGTATCTCTATGATCTCCATCAGATCCTGGTTGGTCCCAGAAAATACCATTCCTTTGTCCTCAATGATCTTTATGTACGCAGGATTTACCTCATACCTGTGCCTGTGCCTCTCCACGATGTCCGTCGTGCCATAGATCTTGTGAGCCAGGCTGCCCTCTTTGAGATGAGCCGGATAATCGCCCAGCCTCATCGTCGCCCCCATCTGCCTGACCTTCTCCTGCTCAGGCAGTATGTCTATGACCGGATGAGGTGACGGCCCAAATTCCGTACTGGATGCGCCCTCAAGCCCGCAGACGTTCCTGGCAAACTCCACAACAGCCATCTGCATTCCAAAGCACAGCCCCAGATAAGGCACCTTCCTCTCACGTGCATACTGTATGGCCTTGATCTTGCCCTCAGTGCCTCTCGACCCAAAGCCGCCAGGAACTATTATGCCATCCATGTCCTTTAGCATGATCTCAGGCGCTCCAACCTCCAGAGCCTCTGAGTCTATCCACTGAATCTCTGGCTTGACTCCAGCCTCAATGCCTGCATGCTTCAGGGATTCACGTATTGAGAGGTAAGCATCCTCCATGGGGTCGGTGCACTGAGACCCTGCAGTGTACTTGCCAACTATTGCCACATTGACCCTGCCTGTGGCTGCATCTAGCTTCTGGACGAACTCATCCCACTCCTTCCTCTCCTCAAGTGGGAATATCCTCATCTCTTTCATCAGATACTTGGGAAGGCCCTCGGCCTCAAGCTGGAGAGGGATCTTGTAGATGTCCTCGGCATTGTGGCAGCTTATCACTGCCTCCACTGGAACATCGCAGAAGTGAGCAATCTTGGTCTTGGTCTCGGCCAGGAGTGGCTGCTCACACCGGACGCAGATCATGTCAGGCCTCAGACCCAGCTCTCGCATCTCCTTTACGCTGTGCTGGGTGGGCTTGGTCTTCTGCTCTCCATCCATGGTGGATGGGGCAAGAGTGACATGGACAAAGAAGATGTTCCCTGTCTCCTCGTACTTGAGCTGGCGCATGGCCTCTAGGAATGGCATTGACTCTATGTCTCCGACAGTCCCGCCAACTTCAATGAGGCAGATCTCGCACCCGCCGTCTCTTGAGACCTGGCGGATGCGCTTCTTTATCTCATCAGTTATGTGGGGTATGATCTGCACAGTCTTTCCCAGGTACTCGCCGCGGCGCTCCTTCTCTATGACTGTGCTGTATACCTTGCCCGTGGTTATGTTGTGGTCGCGGGTCAGCTCTACATCCAGGAAACGCTCATAGTTGCCCAGGTCCAGGTCGACCTCCCCGCCGTCCCTGAGGACGTAGACCTCGCCATGCTGGAATGGGCTCATGAGCCCGGCATCTATATTGATATAAGGATCTATCTTTATAGCTGTGACTTTATAGCCCCGGTTCATGAGCAGCCTGCCGATGGAGGCAGCAGTTATGCCCTTTCCCAGGCCACTCATAACTCCGCCTGTGACCACGATATATCTCATAAAATTCACGCCTTCAGGAGCGTTGCCGCTCCATATATGATAAGGGTAACGATCAGTATCGACGATATCAAAGCTCCAATGAACTCGGGGATCATTCCAGAGTAAAAGGTCATCACCAGCACGGCCACGAGGAGCACTAGCATCAGCAGTGGGACCACTGGGAGGGGCAGGAATCCGCGGCTCTCCTGACCATCCTGGCCATAATCCTCGCCGCTCTGGCCGCCATCGTATGAGCCATCATAAGAGCTGTCATTCGAGCCGTCACGCGCGCCATCATCATATGAGCCGCTATCATATGAGCCACTATCACTATCAGAGCCCCCATCCGAACTCTGGCCACGCTCATAAGAGGAATCGCCCGAGCTTGAGTCCTCCTGATCAGGCGCATCATAATGCCGGTCATAGGAAGAGTCGGCATATGAATAGGAATCTGATGTTGAGTCATAGGGCTCTTCATAGGCCTGAGAACCCGATCTCTGGTCATGAGACCGATGGCCGCCAGATCTCCGATCACCGGATCTCTGATCGTATGATGGACTTGAGTCCAGATGTTCCATCTCCTGGACCCTGGGCTGAGCCTTTGCTGCCTGGGTTATCTTGTACCTGGGCGCATTCTTCCGAACCTGAGTGATCTTGTATGTGGAGGGCTCGCTGAAGTCCGGGACATCGCCATAGCCCTTCAATTCACGGTGGCCGTTGCCATCCAGGTCGTCATCGCTCTCCCCGTCATCCTCATCCCGGCGACCGCCATCAGAATCATAATCGCCATCGCTATAATCATCATCTTCCTCGTCGTTGCCGGCTCGGCTGCGGCCCTGGGGGAGGTCATCGTCTTCATCCTGGAGGTCGTCACCCGAATCAGTACCCTCGCGAACCAGAGTAATGGGCACGCGGTTGATGCTCTCATCGCTGTCAACCAAAATCTCGCCATCCAATCGGTCTGCCTTGGATGGCATCTTCACCAGGACTGGAACGATCGCCTCCTGCTCTAGGAAGTGGTTGGCCTTCTTGAAACGGACCGCCTTCTTAAGAGAGCTGCTGGCCTCCAGGAAGATGTTTGTGGGCTCGCCGTGGTTCATCACCTGGATCTCCAGGATATCCTCCGCCCCAGGGAGAAGGTGAAGAACGATGGGCTTGGCAACGCCTACTCCATCGTTTATATGGATAACATGAGTCATACCCTTACCCCCTCCACAGAAACTACCACTAAGAAAGCTATAAGATCTTATAAATATTTCGCCTGTTTATGGCTTGTCACGCAGGTCAGGCGGGAGCATATTGGGAATGCCATCCTCAATAGGATAGGTCTCTTTACAGGCCTTGCAGTACAGCTTCCCTGTGACGATCTCCTTCTCGTTCTCCTCAAAGACCTCAATTGTCAGGTCTCCCTTGCAGAGAGGACAGGCCAGAATATCCAAAAGAGCACGCTTCATATACAGGTGCAGATGACCGCAATAAGTATAAACCTTTGGTCTTCGCTATCGCTATTCTTTTACTATTTATTATGTGTAGACATGAATATTGATCCTCAATCTCCAGGATGTGTTGGCCTGACATGACTTTCATGCCATAAGATTTCGTTATTCTATCCAATGCACACATAAAACAGCGATGATCCCAAAATTAATATGCCTGATGACTGAAGAGATGCGGGCTTAAGATGCCCTAACCAACCGATATATCGGCCAAGAGTTGACCATATAATTTCATAAGTTATTTAAGGAATTGTGAGCATTAATATATCTGGGATTATATGCCGACAAAGGAAGAATCCAATGAGATCCTCGAGGAGAGGACCAGAGATATAGAAAGGAGCCTCAGAGCGTCTGATCAAAGGATCATAGACTCCTTGGAACATAAGCTCAAGATGTCTGAAGAGAGGATCAAGATCGTAGAGGATAAGATCAAAGATCTGGAGCATAAGCTAAGCCATAAGTAAGATCAATGAGTTCAGGGAATGCAAAGCAGCCTGGACCCGTTTCCAAACAATATCGCCTCTTTTTCATCTGCGGACAGATCCATAGCACCAATTATATCCAGCTCACGTCCGGCCTCGGCCCATGGATAGTCCGTGCCAAACAGGATGCGACTGGGATCGGCCTCTTTTATAATATCGGTCATCTCCTCGACGGTGAGATAGAAAGAGGCATATGAAGTATCAAAGTAGAGGTTATTCTTCTCAGACATGAGCGGCAGTAGATGCCTGTAGACATCATCCCACATCCTAAGCCCTCCAAGATGGGCCAGTACCAGCCTCAGCTCAGGGTAAGATTTCACAACCTGTGCAAACCTCTCCGGGCTGCCGTAATCAGGGCTGCGATCTACGGGCTCCCTGCCTGCATGAGCCACAATCAGCATATCCCGCTCTATCAGAGCCTCATATAATCTATCGCACTTGGGGTCATCAGGGTACATCTTTTGAAAGATGGGCATGATCTTTATGCCCGGCGCCATTGATGACCTGATCCTATCAAGCTCTAACTCCAGGTCGGGCATGGAAGGATATACAGTCCCAAGAGAAAGAAGCCCGTCTCCGGATACAGAGCGTGCCCAATCATTGTATTTTGGTGCCGCCTCAGGCGACTTGGCCATGGGCAAAAGCACAGACCTGATTATCCCCGAAGAGCGCATGGACTCTCGGAGATCACAAGCCAGTCCGGTTCTTGGCACTGGCACCCTCTGAGACATCCTGGTTGCTGATAGAATCTTTGGTGCCAGATCCTGTGGATAGATATGAGCATGAAAATCGATCACGCCCGGAATTGCCACTAAATCATCCCCAGCTCAGAGAGCCTCTCTGGAAGGTAGGTCTTGGTTACATAGTCCAGCCCTTTTCCTGCAAAGGCCTGCTGCTCTGCCTTCCTCTTAAGGTCTATCTGGAGCTGAATCTGCTTCTTCCAGTAATCCGTGTTGAACCTGGGGTCTGTAAGCTCGCTTCTGAGCGCCTGGAAGTCCTTATCTGTCAGCTTGTCAGTGGCCAGGTCGTAATCGACTATGTCGCTTGGCTGGACTCCAAGGAACTTGGCCGAGGGGGTGACCAGGTGCTCTGAAAGGTGGGCGCTCTTTATCGCCCCGTAAGCAATGCTGGCAAAGATCCTGTATGACCAGGGGTCGCCATCAGTGAACACTGCCACTGGCAGGTTCAGCTCTGTGCTGAGCTTCCTTATAATGCGCCTCGTCGAGCGTGCGGGCTGGCCCTTTAGATGGACCAGGACGGCATCATACTCCTCATCAAACCCGTTCTCTATGAGCCTTGCATACATACCACCGGTCTCCAATGCCACCACCATCTTGGCATCGTGCTCCAGGAACTTTATGTTATCCACATTGAAGGGGATCTGGTACCCGGCCTCGCCCACGTCCTCCTGGCAGTGCATCTCTCTCTCGCCACGCCTGGTCTGCTCCTTAAGACGCAGCGGTCCAAAGATCGCTGCACCATCCTCCTCAGGGCGGACGTGGAAGTCCTCCCTCTGAAGTCCAGTCACTATCTCCAGGTCCTCTATGAGCCTGTCGCTCTCAGCCTGCTCATGGAACTTGGCTATGTCCCAGTTCTCGGAGATGTAATAAATCTCCCTCAGAGTCGAGCCGCGGTTGTTCTGAAGGTGCTCCTTGAGCAATAGCTCTGACAGGTAGACGGCCTTGAGCATGCTCTTGGCACCGCGTACTGTCTTGACGCTGCGGTTTGTCTCTATATCACCATAGACCCAGACATCGTCCTTTATGCTGTACTCTATGTTGTTCTTGGTCCTGGAGGGAAGAGCGATATAAGGAACCACGCCTCTCTCGAACTGGCCGTACAATGACCTTGCCAGGTCAAGCAGCTTCTCCTGGGCCACCTCCAACCTGCTCATCTAAAACCACTCTCCGTCTGCGACATCTGATCAGAGGACCCTGGCGCCAGTGACAAGCTCCGCATCCAATCCCTCCACCACAGGCTCTGAGAACTTTGCGGCATCGGTTCTCACTGTATAGCTCAGGAGTGCAGTCTCTCCAGGCCCTACCATCAGCTTCCAGTGATAATCATATCCGTCTCCTATGGGCATTGCCTTGGCTGCAGGAGTCACAGACAAAGCCTCCTCAGGAAGCAGCTCATGGAGCTTGAATGACCTGGTAGCCTCAGTGTGATTTTCAACTCTGAGCTCCACCAGGGTCTGGCCATTCTCCTGTACTGCAGACCTCCTGACCAGCAGGTTTCCCATGATCTTTGCCACCACGGGTCCAATGTCTGGCACCTCCTGGTTTAAGATATCGGCGAGCTTGCTGGCGATCCTTGGCAGGATCTTCCTTATGATCTCCTCTTTTTCCCTGCGCTCTGACAGGACGCTCTGCCTGGAGAGGTATTTTCGAAGCTTCCGTCCGGCCTCTTTCAAGCCCAGGCCGATCTCATCCAGGATCTCGGGCATATCTGCTATAGCATCCTTGGACTCAGATGTGAATGGTATGTTTGTGGAGCCCACATGCACCAGCAGGACGGCTGGCCCGACAGGAACTCCGCCTCCACCTGGCTGGGATAGTGAGTAGTTCTTCCAGGGCATGGTCTCCACAGCATGGGTCACGGCGCAGGCTCCCTGCTGGTAGACCAGAGGCACCCGGTTGGCAAACCTTAAAATCTCAACCCTGCCCTCCTTCTCCAGCTCGCCTCCGTACCCAAGCCCCACCTCGATCAGGAAGGGATTGCCAGAAAAGACCGCCACAGGCCTTATGGCTGTTGCTATGAAGTCCAGCCTGTACTCCTTCTTGAGGCCTGCCCTGATCAGGTCTTCACCTATTGGGGATAAGCAGTCCACTGGAGGAGACTTGACCTTGATCTGCTTGAATGCAGCCAGAAGCCTCTTTGCCTCCTCGTGACCGAGGCTGCCTGGCGCCATGTCGGGGTCCAGGACTGAGATGGTGCACAGCTCCTGGGCGGTAATAGCCCCTATGCTTGAGAAGGTCTCCCTGAGGAACCGGCCCAGCTTCTTCTTCTCTGTATACCGCAGGAGCTTGATCAATTCCCCGAGTTCAATCCCGCACGGATGGGGCTGGATCTCATAGGCGGGCTTTGGAAGGCTCTCTGTGGCCCTCTCAAATACCTCCCTTGTGCCGTCGGGCTCAACCAGAGTGATCCTGGCATGAGGGTTTACTATGGCCACGTTCTTCAGATACCCATAGACCGACTGCCTGCGGCTTCGAACATAAGACCCCTCCATCTCCAGCTCGACCCTTGTGCCGCGGGGCCTCTCCCACTCCACCTCACAGCTCTTCAGAATCTCTGGCTCGTTCTTGGCTGTGTTTATCGTGACCTCGCAGTAGTTGGCGGGCCGGTCAGGCCCGATCTTTGAGGTGATCCTGGTGGGCTTGCCGGAGGTAAGCTGGGAGTAGAGCACTGCAGCGCTAATTCCAATGCCCTGCTGGCCGCGGCTCTGCCTTAAAACATGGAACCTTGACCCGTAAAGGAGCTTGGCAAATACCCTTGGAAGCTCTTCCAAGACAATGCCCGGACCATTGTCCTCTATCGCCACCACGAAATATTCGCCAGAGCGCCTTATCTGGACGAAGATGTCAGGCAGGATGCCGGCCTCTTCGCAGGCATCCAGAGAGTTATCAACCGCCTCCTTGACACAGGTGATGAGAGACCTTGGAGCCGAGTCAAACCCCAGTATCTGGCGATTCTTCTCAAAAAATTCTGCTACAGAGATGGCCTTCTGGCGGCCGGCCATCTCCTCTGCTATCTCCATAAAAGAAGGGGCTAAAGCTCAGCCCCGACTACAGTCTGCGTCGCTGTTACATTATCTATCTCGCGGATCACGTCCACCAGACGGTTGAGCATGCTCAAGCCCTCGACCTCGATGATCACAACGAAGTCGAACTCGCCAAAGACGTGGTAGACATCCTTTATCCCATCAATCTCCTGAAGGGCGTTGTAGACCGACTTCTCCTGACCCGGCACTACCTTAACCATTGTTACTCCAATCACCATGCCTTTCACCACTATTAATTGCTTCAACACGTTATATAAACCTTTCATGCCTTTTTGCCAAAGTTCAGGGTCTCTACATCGTCATCTCCATCGGCCCAGGCCTTTATAGAGGACTTATCTGTCTGAGCAGGTCTAGGCTTTGTCGGCTTTCTGGCATCAGCCTTTCGTTTTGACTCTGCAGTTTCAGTCTGAGCCGAGATCGTAGTGGCCTTCGGAGCTGATATTTGAGCCGCTGTTTCCTGGACTGGCTCAGGCTTGGTGGCCTGTACTGCATCAGGAGGCACAACGCCTGATGGGGCAGGCCCGGATAGATCAGGTCCAGCCGCATAAGCCCCATTCTGGCTCAGGTCTTCTCTAAGAGAGACCAGAGCGCGAACCACCATCTGCCGGTACTGCCTGGGGTCGGTATTGTAGTGCATTCGCGCCTTGTCCAGGTCCATGGACCCATCCCTTGGAGCCTCTGCCGCGGTTGTGAACTCAGGACCCGGAACCGGCCCTGCAGACTCCAGTACCCTGACTCTGTCCAGTGTGTGCCTGGCAGCATCTAAAATCCACCTGTCCCTGGTAGTCTCGTCAACCTTCTGAATCGACTCGGCCCGGATGGATATGAGGACGGACCCGTCCTCTGTCTCGTAGAGGCTTGGCTTTCCAACCACTGCCACAAAGGCCGGAAGCTCAATTCCTGCCAGAACATGAGCAGCCTCAGGCTGGTACTGACCAGCATAGATCAGTATGCTGCCTGTGGGATCGACCACCCTGCCGCGCCAGTACTCTGTGTCCCCGCCTATGTCATCTCTTTCAGTCAGCGTGCCTGCCAGGAAGATGCGGTTGCACTTGGCCCCGGTGGGTGTGAGGATGTACTGAGGTGCGTACTTGTCCTGATCATCCACTGCCCTGAGGGCAAGGTTGGAGTTCCGAAGCTCTGAGGCAAAGACCCTCTTGGCCACCTCTCTTGAGAAGCCTGCCATCTCAGGCCACCTCCGAGAGGCGGATCAGGTCATCGACTTCATTTATCTCAATCGCCGGAGGCTCCTCAATTGACTCCACCAGGATGTAGCGATCTATGCGCGGACCGCTCACGGCGTAATACCTGCCAACCAGCTTCTCCTCGATCTGGCTTCTGACCACCTCATGGTCCAAAGCCTCCATGGCCATGGCCTTTGCCTGATCCAGAGTCAGGCCCGTGAGCCTTTCAGTCATCTCCCTGTTCATGAGTATGTCCTGTACCCTGTCACCATCATCGAGCACTGCCTTGATCCTGAGGTCGTAGACGCCCTCCACCTTGCCGTGCTCGGCGCACAGGCCCTTAGCCAGAGACCTGCGGCATGTCGGACAGCGCTTGATCAGGCCCGAGCCCTTCTGGATGTCGACTAAGGCGCCAGAGAAGAGGGCTGCCTGGGACCCGACTGCAATATCTTCCGAGAGCTCCTCTACCTGGCTTGTGCTGTTCAGCTTGACGCTGAACCTGCCCTGGTACTCATCTGTGACTGCGTTTTTGATCAGGTAGCTATGGCCTTCAGCCATATCGGGAAGGCCCGACTTGGCCCATTTGACGAACTTCATGGACCCTGTCTCGTCACCGAGCAGGCCCGACTGAGATACGGCCTCGCTTGTAGGCTCCCAGATCTGGACAACCTTCGCCCGCATATTGATCCAGCGCCCCGGCTCCTGTATATCCGCCACATGAGCGTCTTCCGCGGTCAGGGGTGCGGCGCTCGCCTCTACCTCCTGGTCTAACTCCTCTATCTGGCTGGTGCGGTTGAGCTTGATGCTCAGGCGTCCCTGGAACTCGTCAGAGACGACGTTCTTGAAGAGGTAGCTTTTTCCTTCCAGAAGCTCTGGCAGTGTGCTGTCCCTGGCCCATTTAGTAAATTTGACCCTTCCAGTCTCATCGCCTATGAGCCCGGTCTGGGAGATTGAGGGGCTTGCCGGCTCCCAGAGCTGGACGACCTTGGCCCTTAAGTCCACCCACTGGCCGGGTCCGCTGACCTCACCTATCTTGACCTCGAGGGCAGGACCGCGAGCAGCAGGCTCCTGTGCCTGGACCTCCTCAGCCAGCTCTTCAATCTTGCTTGTGCGGTTGAGATTGATGCCAAACCGGTTCTGGAATGACCTGGTGACGACGTTCCTGAGCAGATAGCTATGGCCTTCCTGGAGTTCAGGCAAATTGTCCCTGGCCCACTTGGTAAATTTAATTCTTCCAGTCTCATCGCCTATAAGCCCGGTCTGAGAGATTGCAGTGCTCGTAGGAGTCCAGAGCTGGACGACCTTTACCTCCAGGTCAGCCCACATGTTCTCCTCAGAGATCTCAGAGATCTTGATCTTCTGGCTGGCAGGCCTAGTCGCTGGAGTCAAGCCGTGCTCCTTTAGAAAATAGTTGAGAACGCTCCTTCTGGCCTCGCCCTCAGGTACCCGAAAGTTCTCTATGAGCATCTTTAAGCGAGCAGAAATCTCAGCTTCAGGCGCCTCAATGCCCTGATCCTTGAGGCGCGCGGTAATCTGATCCACAAGTTCTTTCATATCTATCGGCCTCTAGTTTTATTGATTGAGAGGTAGTTCTAAATGGTTGGCAATCGTATTTAAAGAAGATCCGTGCGGGCCGAAAGTAATCTATGTGCAAGTGTGCAGGTGTAGCTGATGGAGAAGGAGATAAAAGCCTGGTTTGGGGCTGCCAGCCCTGAGGGCTGTCTGCCCAAGGGCGATGTGGCAGGCATGATAGAAGCCATGATGGAATCATCGGACCTGGGAGTTGAAGCCCAGCCGGACCTGCGCGCCCTGGCCAGGGAATGCGGGATAGCCGACGACGCCCAGTATAACCGCCTTCTTAGAGAGGTGTCTTTGGGCCTTGTCAGGAGAAAGCTTAGGTCCCAGGCCACAGCCGAGGAGGACCTGCTCCAGTCCATTGAGGCATTAGATGACATCAACAGGGCAGTAAACCTCCTTGACGAGCGGCTGTACGAGTGGTCACGGCTTCACCGCGAGGGGGTCATGAGGGGACGAGACCTGGCAGAGCACTTCTCAGGCAAGGCTGATACTGCAACTGGAATTAGAGAGCTGGCCAGCGCCATTCTGGAGCTTCGAAGATCCAGGAATCGGATGGAGGAAGAGATAGGCCAGGAGATCGTAGAGTTTGCGCCAAACCTTTCTAAGATGGCAGGACCGCTTCTGGCAGCCAGGCTGATCTCCCGGGCAGGGGGTTTAAAGAGGCTTTCCAGCCTGCCGTCGTCTGCAATACAGGTCATGGGCGCAGAGAAGTCGCTCTTCAAGCACCTTCACGGAAAGGCGCCCTCGCCCAAGCACGGCCTGATCTACAGACATCCTGCAGTCTCAGGAGCACCAAGAACGCTCCGGGGGCGGGTGTCAAGGACGCTGTCAGGAAAGCTGGCCATAGCCGCCAGGATAGATTACTTCAGCGGCCAGCTCGTCCCGGACCTCATAGAATCCACAGAGAAACGGATCTCAGCTGTGAGGAGGAGGAGGCAGGATTAGTTTTATATTCGAAGTGGCGTTCAGCTATTACGAGGGTTTTGTGTGAGAGGGACTGTTGCAGTATTATTGCTGTCTTTGGCACTGGGCCTGTCGGGCTTAGCCTTGTCAGGCCTGGCTGCGGCCGACACTGTGGGATCTGCGACTCAGAATCTCACTGAGAACACATGGATGTACTTCCAGGGCTATATGGACGACACCAGGGTATTCCAGACGGACACTGGATATCACGGCCAGAAGCTGGTCTCAGGCACCAGGGGAAGCGGCACTGCATCTCGCACCATCCATGCCGATGTCTATGGCGGATCCAAGTACGATGAGATCTCCTACAACGAATGGGGGGTGTTCGATTACCAGCCCTACAACCCCCCTGCCACACAAAGCGACCTGAAAAACGCCCTCTGTGCCAAAAATTATGAGGTAGGATCATCATTCTCAGAGAGCTACTCAAACATAAGGAGCCTGATCAAGGATACCAACATCTATCAAGACGACCAGATCTCCGTCTACCAGATCGACACTGAGCTTCAGGGCACGGCAAGGCTTGGGGCCAGAGTCCAGAAAGACCCATATGCAGTCCCAGCGTATGTCATGGGCGGGACATATGTGGGCCGCCTGAATATTCACTCGGATATTGAGACTGGCAACGCATCCATACTGACATTGCCATGTCCATAGATCTACAGCCCTCTGCACTATTTTTAAGAACCTCTTTTCTTAGTTAGGCTGATCTCAGCGCGCACATCCGCGATTATTGAGCCAAAGCAGATGTTTTTAATACCAAGCGAATTTTAATTTGACGAACACCATGCAACCTGTAACTTTGTATGATGCCACTTGTTTGACTTCACTTATCTAGACTTCTAATCCCTAAATAAAGCAATGGATATCATCTCAGGAGAGGAGAAACTAATAAATGAAGTAGTGCTATATGTGTTGAATAGCAGTTACGAAAGGAGGAAAAATGTCCAGCATAGTTCACTTTGAGATCCCGGCGGATGACGTACAGAGGGCAAAAACCTTTTACTCCAAACTCTTTGGATGGAAGATTGAAGTCATGCCAGTCGAAGGCATGCAAGGTATGGAATACTTTGTAATCGATACTTACGGCCTTGGCGGAGGGATGATGAAAAGAATGAGCCCCGACCAGAAGATAACCAACTACATCGGAGTCCCTTCTGTGGATGAGTATTCGGCCAACGTTGAGAAGCTGGGAGGTAAGATCCTCGTTCCAAAGATGGCAGTGCCTGGGATGGGGTATTTCGTAATAGTTATGGACACAGAGAACAACACATTTGGCCTCTGGGAGACAGATCATACAGCAAAATAATTGTCAGTCTGAGCTGCTAATCTGGATCGGCTGGCGAGTTAAGGCTTTGGGGTACCTCATCCCAAGTCGAGGATATATTTAGGGAGTCGTGTCAAGGATATAGCCATGATAGTTATATTTGGACAACACGTCAAATTGCGGTGGTGCACCCCGCAGCAAGCTGCGGGGTATTCGAAAATGACACGATTTTACCTTAAAGGCCGTGGCTGCTTGTGCTCAGGCAAAGTTGGCAGTGGCATGGTATTTATGAGCACAGGCGATTCGACCTCTTTTGCCCTCTCTATCAGGAGCTCTTTTCCCCACTTGGTCAGCCCAAACAGCGGGACTGCAGTTCCTACCTGTGCCAGGGGCCGGACAAGTTCTCGTATGTACTTGGATGAGCACGCCGTGACCACATCTGCCACTGCCAGCATCCTGCGTGCATCCTTCTCAGATATGCCTGTCAGGTGAACGCCGACTATGAGTATTCTCACACCGCGGGCTCTCTCGAGCTCTCGCAGCTTCTCAGCAGTATCAGAATCTGCAACCGTCACTGCGAACTTTGAGAAGTGATCGGCAGCCCACTCTGCCCCCTTATACTGATCAATGACCGCAGTCTCCTCGCTCAAGACATGACCTTGGCGCTCTTTTATCCCTGCTATGACCTCGGGCACAGGCTCGGTCTGGACAAGGCCAGACATGTACCCGCCCATGCCCTGGATAAGAGTTGGGTTGCTGGTGATCACAGTGCCGGCCCCGTCGCATGCAGTCACTGCAGCATCGATTATGCCGTGCTCAACTCCAGTCATCATTGACTCTGAGGCGCCAAAGCCCACAAAGGTGGGCATCTCCAGCTTTCGCCTGGAAGAGAACATGCCGTGCTGCTTTATCCTGAACTCCGTGTTGCCTGCAGCAGCCTCTGAGGTGATCTCCTTTATGCCCCGGATCTTGTCAAATAAAGGACAGTAACATACCTCAGGCTGCCCGGCCTCCACCACCTTTCCGTCCTTGACCACAACTCTCGTCTTTCCCAAAAGCTCCATAATATGCATATTTAAGCACCGTCCAAGATCTCAAAATACACTCTGCGGTTGGATTTTCCCTTGTTCTCGGCCTTGGCCATCTTTATTTCCCCCACTTCGCCCGTGCTGTGAACATGTGTGCCTCCGCAGGCCTGTATATCGATTCCATCAATCTCAACTATCCTTATCATCTCCCTGTCGGGCACCTCTTTGGCCAGCCTTACCAGGTCGGGGATGGCCATGGCCTCTGACCTTGGAAGTATGCAGGTCCTTACAGGGACGTTCCTGGCAATGACCTCATTTGCCCGGTCCAGGTAATCATTCATCCTGGCCTTATCGAACTTCTCCAGTGAAAAGTCGACCCTGGACCTGGCGAGGTCTATCTGATTGCCTGTAATTCTGGCTCCCGTCTCCTGAAAGATTATCGCGCTCAGTATATGGCAGGCGGTATGGCTGCGCATGAACCTGTACCTTCTATCCCACTCGATGGCGCCTAGTACCTGGTCGCCGGGGGATAGTCCTGGACCGTCAACTGAATGAAGGATTTTACTATCTTGGACAATGACATTCACAACTTTGTAAGTAATCCCTTCATGGCTCAGAGACCCAAGATCCGATGGCTGGCCACCCGATTGAGGATAAAACGCCGTCTCACTGAGAACTATGCCATCGCCTTGCAAGGATTCTACTTTGGCACTGAACTCTCGCCGATAGCTGTCATCGAGGTAGATTGCCTCCATGAGCAGGAGAGTATCTCAGGTAAATGATCAATCTATCGGAAGAGGAAACCATGTTAGGTAAAAAATAATTCTGAAGATTGACCCTATTTCGGCCACAAAGTAATTATTTTCAACGAAACTTATATATATGTAACCAAGTCCTTATTTGCTTGTGGTGACAGCCTTGAGGAAGATACCCGTGCCCACTCTCAATGTTGAGCGTGAGGAGTTTGCATCAATACTCATGAAGATAGGCCTTAAGAGGAATGTAGCCAAGGTCCTGACGTATCTGGCTGGCGTGGAGGAGGCTACCTCCAGAGAGATCGAGATGGGCTCCGATCTCAGGCAGCCAGAGGTAAGCATTGCCATGCGTGAGATCAGGAAGCTGGATTGGATATCTGAGAGGGACGAGAAGAACCCTGGAAAGGGAAGGCCTTACAGGATCTACAAGCTCAACAGATCTCTGCCAGAGATCGTCGACTACCTGGAGACGGAGAAGGCCCGGGAATCAGAGCAGATAATGAAGCAGATAGAGAGGCTCAAGGCGCTCAAGTCCTGATATAGGACCTGCAATCACCCGGTCACCCATTTTTCAAATTTAATTATTTTTGGCTTATTAAACGTCGGAATTGCGTTATTTTGGTATTTAGATATTTACTCAGTAATTTAGATTTGTTTATATACCTGCCTGCTGCATATATGCCATTGATGTTGAATTTGATTTAGATTACGATAAGTTATATTTTATAGAGTCTCGGCCATTCTCTATGAAAAAATCTATATACTAATAGAATACTAGATCTCAGAGCAAGAAAATCCTAGGGGGATGGAGATGAAATATATCATCGATGAGGCGCTCAGCAGGGCTGAAGTTGAGGGCAGGTCAGGGCAGTCCAGCATGATCCAGAGCGATGAGGAGCTGGTATCAGTTCTGGAGGAGCTTACAACCACAGTCAGGGTCATAGGCTGCGGAGGGGGAGGGTCCAATACCATAGACAGGCTCTCTGAGTGCGGCATCCAGGGAGCAGAGCTCTATGCAATAAACACCGATGCCCAGCACCTGCTGCACATCAACGCAGACAGGCGCTTTCTGATAGGCAGGAGGACCACACGAGGTCTTGGTGCAGGAAGCATTCCCTCAGTTGGTGAGGAGGCTGCCAAGGAGAATATAGACGAGATCAGATCTGCGGTTGAGGGAGCAGATATGGTCTTTGTCACCTGCGGCCTTGGAGGAGGCACGGGTACTGGCGCCGCTCCAGTTGTGGCAGAGATTGCCAAAGAGTCAGGAGCTCTCACCATATCCATAGTCACTCTTCCATTCAGAGCTGAAGGGACCATCAGGTCTGCCAATGCCGAGTCTGGCTTAAAGAGGCTGAGGGAGGCATCAGACACGGTCATAGTGGTGCCAAACGACAAGCTCCTTGAGGTTGTGCCAAACCTGCCCCTGCAGGCGGCATTTAAGGTGGCAGACGAGGTCTTGATGAGATCTGTCAAGGGCATAACAGAGCTCATAACAAGGCCTGGGCTGATCAACCTGGACTTTGCAGATGTGAGGACCATACTCTCCAATGGCGGTGTGGCCATGATTGGCCTGGGCGAGGCGGAAGGCGAAGAAAAGGCCAGGGATTCAGTCCTCAAAGCACTAAAGAGCCCGCTTCTGGATGTGGACGTATCAGGAGCCACGTCTGCTCTGGTCAATGTCGTGGGCGGGCCGGACATGACGATCTCAGATGCCGAGACAGTTGTTGAGGAGGTCTATGCCAAGATCAACCCCGATGCCAGGATAATCTGGGGAGCTCAGGTGGACCCAAGCCTCGAGCACACATTAAGGACAATGCTTGTGGTCACAGGCGTCGCCTCTTCCCAGATACTGGGCAGAGATGAGGCAAAGCAGATCATCTCCAAGCACGGGATAGACTTTCTAAAGAGGAGAACCAGGCCCTAGATAGCGAGATTGGAACTCAGCCCAATATTTTTGCCTGACGCCCCTGGCGCCAGGCCCCCTTCGATCTGTTCTGTGATGCATTTTAGATACATCGACCAGCAGCGTTTTTATACATGTTAGCATGTACCATGTCAATCGCTGGAATTATAAGGAACATGTATGGTTAAATTAGGCCAAGGGGTGCAAGTATATGCTTACTGAAAAGGTGGGCGGCGAGCTGGAGATGCTGAGGAGGCATCTGGTAATACTCAAGTGCGTGGTTGAGAACGAGCCCATAGGCATCCTGAAGCTGGCTGAGGAGACAGATATACCCAGCCACAAAGTTCGCTATTCTCTCAGGGTCCTGGAGCAGGAAGGCTTAATTGCTGCCTCAGCACCGGGAGCCATAACTACTGAGAAGACAAAACCATTCCTGAATGATCTGGACTCTATGATAGAGGCGCTCGTAGTCAGCGCCGTGGACCTGAAAGGCATAAAGATCTCAAAATAATATCAAGAATTCTCCAACCCCTTCCTGCCATCTGACCGGCGATAAGGAGGTGCATGCCCTCACCGCAAATAACTATTCTGGGCCGTAAGAGTACGCCAAGCGGCCTGAGCAGGCCCAGGCGTGCCATATATCATAGAAACTTGCCTTGAGGGCCTCTGCTATCTCAAAAGCGCTGCTCTTGCCATCAAGCATCTTCCAGATAGCCACACCAACAGGGTCGATTCCCGCTACACCAACGTTATCCGGGTTGTAGAGCAGAGCCCAGTCATCAGACCCTTCCCTGAGAACCACCTCAGGATTCTTCAGCAATCTTTGTCGGCAGCCATCATCTATTAGCAGTGTTTTTATATTTGTTAGCATGTATCCTGTCACTTGCTTTATCAATAAATAATGATGTACGGGGGATGGATCGATCTCAAGAATGACGACAAAACGGCCCTGTGCCGCTCTTCAGCATACCTAGAGGTCATGGCGATTCAAATGTTGCCCTATTCCATGATAGCCTCCTGCCTGGACGGTGCAGGGAGGGCGGCTGGCCGGTCACAGAGGCAAAATATGGTGGCAGGCCTCATCTCCTCAGTCCCTTCAGATCTTCTCTGTGCCACGGTCAGGCTTCTCACAGGCGAGCTTTGGCCCTCCTGGGAGAAGCGTGAGATGGGTGTGGGGCCTGAGATGATCTCAGCAGCCCTAGAAGAGCTCTCCTCTGAGGATGTCCGGCTTCTGAGGTCCAGCCTTGGTGATATGGGCCTGGTGGCTGAGGCTGCCCTGAGATCCAAGTCCCAGCATACCCTCTCATTGGAGCCTCTTGATGCCCTGGATGTATATGCTGGACTGCGCCACATCTCAGATCACACTGGCCCCTCCTCAGAATGCCGAAAGGAATCGATCTTAAGAGGCCTGTTCCTGAATGCCACCCCACTGGAAGCCAGGTACATAGCCAGGACCCTTTCCAGGAATATGGCCTCGGGTCTTGGGCCTCAGACGATGATCTCTGCCCTGGCCACGACATTTCGGTTGGACGCCGGGCAGGTCAGAGAGGCTTACTCTAGAATGCCTGACCTGGCCGCTCTGGCCCTGGCCTGTTTGGGAGGCGTCCAGGAGCTGGCATCCATCCGCATAAGGCCCGGCGCGCCAGTCAAGCCCATGATCATTCAACCAGGAGATGGCGTCTTTCCAGGCTTGTACCTGGCCAGATATCCTGGGCTCCGGGTGCAGGTCCACATATGGGACGGTGGTTTCTCTGTATATACCATGAACCTGAGAGAGATCTCTCCTGCCCTGCAGGTTTTAGAAGGACACATCTCAGGCCAAGACGGCCAGTTCATAGCCGAGGCAGACCTTGTATGCTTCATGGATGGGAGGATGCAGAGCCAGTCAGAGGTGGTCAGGTACGTCAACCGCGATCACAACTCCAGACGGATCAGCGCCTTTCCAGCGCTCATAGTCAGCGATCTTCTCTTCTCAGACGGCCATGACCTGACAGGCCTTGCATATTCCCTGAGGCGACAGAGGCTTCAATCGATTCTGGGCCAGGTCCAGCAAAAGCCCGGGATCTATCTGGCAGAGGAGGCAGTCCTGGAAGATGCCAACTCCGTGCGGATCCAGTCCAAAGAAAGAGGGCTTTCTGGATTTGCTTACCGTGATCCTGACGGCTGCTATTGGCCTGGAAAGGTCAGCACCTCCGACTTTGCCATTAAAAAGCCCTCAGAAACCATAAGCGCAGTAATAATTGGCGTCCAGTACAGCAAAGGAAAACACATCTCCAGGTGCCTGCTGGCCTTGAAAGATGGTCAGGGCTATGCTCCTGTGGGCTGGGCTTATTTGAGCTCAGGTCTGAGGCATGCTCTGGCAGGCAATGGTGGCGAGCCTGCAATTGAAGAAGGCTGCCTGGAGATCTCGCCCCAGGCAGTAGTCCGGGTCAGCATATCAGGAGCCAGGTGTACAGACGGCCAGTTGCACCTTGTGGGCCCGAGGATCACTGAGGCCAGACCAGAGGCCTCGACAGATGAGGTCGACGACATGGAGACGCTGATAGGGTTCATGGTAAGATGAGACTTTTCAGGCCGTTTGACCCCTGGAAGTGCCAGAGATGTACCTGCCCTCCAAAGCTCAGCTTAAACCCGTATACAGGATGCTCTCATGGCTGCCTCTACTGCTATGCATCTTCTTATATACCTCGGTTTCAGGAGTGCCGTCCAAAGAAGAACCTGCTTAAAAGGCTGAAGAGCGAGGTGCAAAAGGTCCGGCCAGGCACGCTCATCTCGGCCTCGAACAGCTCTGACCCCTATCCTCCCCAGGAGAGGGGACTGGAGCTCACAAGAGAGTGCATATCAGTGATCAAGAAAGCCGACCTTCGACTTCAGATAGTGACCAAGTCAGAGATAGCCACCAGAGATGCCGACCTTCTAGAGGAGATGGATGCCTGCGTTAGCATGACGCTGACCACTCTCCAAAGCTCGCTATCCAAGAAGCTTGAGCCCGGCGCACCTCTACCGACCTCCAGGCTCGATGCCATGAGGCTTCTACACCATAGAGGCGTTCCAGTATCTGCCAGGATAGACCCCATAATACCGGGCATAAACCTGGATGAGATAGAGGATCTGGTGCATGCTGCAGCCATTGCCGGGGCTCGGCATATAACCTCATCTACCTTCAAAGCCAGGCATGATAGCATAAGGAGGCTCGCCATGGCCTTTCCAGACGTCACTGAGAAGCTGGTGACATCATTTGGGGATGGAGAGAGGATAGGCACCAGCCTTTGCATGCCAATGGAGACCAGATGGTGCATCATGGAGCGGGTCTGCAAAGCTGCTCTAAAGGAAGGGCTGACCTTTTCCAGCTGCAGAGAGGGTTTTGCAGGACATGCCCCGTCTTGCGATGGGTCGCACCTGATAGGGATTGGCTTAATCAGAGATAAGAAATCACAGCGTTGAGAATATAAGCTGTTCCAGGTATACCTATCTGCATATTCACTCCTCACGATATATGCATTTTGCAACCTTTTTATCCAGGATGATGATGATTTGATCCCAAGACATCAGAGAGAAGGCTGCAGCCAAATCCCCCCATCAGCTGAGACAATAAGTCCTACGCAGGCTCCTTTTGCAGCCTGCTGCTATGAAAGTCTATTTATATGAAGAATAACTAGTCATAACCCAGTTCTTCTCAAAAGGGAGGATGTTCAAGCTACAGTTATACATATAGACGTATTTGTAGAGGAATAGGAGGATCATACCATGAGGAAATTTCTAGCAATTTCAATAGCCCTCTTGTTAGCCGTTATTGTTTTGACGCCTGCAATGGGGTATACCATCAAGTCCGAAAATAGCTCTTACTCAATTAAGCTCGGAGAGAAGGCCAACTACTCTATAAGCTCTGGAACTCCAGCTCATGAGGTAACATCCATGCTAGTCGTCGCCAAGAGCTCTCCGAGGTACTCCATCAGCTCTGAGAAGGTCGCTTACTCATTCAAGAGCACTGCAACTCCAAAGTACACGGTCAACTCAGGAGTCGCTGCAACCGCGGTAGCCGCTGAGCCCGCCGCCCAGACGGCAGCCGCGCCTGTGACCACCACAGAAGTGGCGCCCGCAGCAGCCTCGAATGTCATAGCCCCGGCACCGGCCGTGACAAAGCTATCCATATCTGGAGTTGCCTTTGAGGAGACAGATAACAACGCAGTCAAGGAAGCCAATGAGATGGGCATAGAAGGCGTTAAGATCAACCTGGCCCAGCCAGAAGACACAGTCATAGCCAACACCACAACCTCTGCAACGGGCGAGTACTCTTTCAAGAACCTGATGCCCGGAGAGTACACCGTTACAGCAGCTGCCCCTGAGGATATGACCGCAGTTTCTCCAGAAGATGGCAAGTACACCGTCATGTTGACCTCTAAGGATGAGGCCAATAAGGACTTCGCCTTCACGAGCGCTGTAGAAAGCAATGCCACATCGGTAGAACCTTCTGCCAGCGGTAACGCTACAATTGCTGCTACGCCAGCCGCAGCTCCAGCAGCCGCACCAGCCGCAGCACCCGCTTAAGAATACACAGCTGCCAGCAAAATTTGGCATTAGTTCTGGAACACAGGAGCTTCTGAGAGGCCAGAAGTTCTTGCTCTTCTCTATTTTAGCTCCCTAAATGCCCGGCACCAAAAGCTTTAAGTAAACCAGACTTGTTTATAGTAAACTAGACTTGGAGTCAAATCCAGGCATCGATAGAAGTCACCCTCCTCCATGTGAGAGGCAGCTCCACATACCTCTCACAAAGATTTTTTAAGGCCGTCATGAGGATGGCCCAATTCATCCAAGCACGATTAAGCTGCCCATAGAGATAATGCATCCATTATTCGATCTCAATAACATTAACTCCGCACTAAGCAGGGAATATTTGATACCACATAGTCACTAATGCACGAAGGCTTAATTAAGGCCACATTTCCCTGAGCGGGGAACGCTTTATCGAGCTTCAAATCCGAATCATGGGTCAGAGATCTGTCAATCAGTTCTTGGCGGCGCATTATTCTCTGAGATTCTGTTGACGACCGCCTATTGGTCAAACCTAATTTGAAGTGCGCTATACTCTATGCTTCTGGGCAGATGTCTTGGCCCAAAAACTCTGGGGGGAACACACCCGCTTTCAAGCTACAGCCGCCGCAAGAGGATGATTATATTAGATTCGCATATAATCGATGTCCTTGAAGTGCCATGTAATATGCTATCGATTCATCAAACAGCTACCAGGCAACGACTGATTATTATCTGAAATGTTCCCCCCAGAGGGGGTCAGGGGGGCATCTGCCCGGACGTTTTAGTTGGATCACGTATCCATGGCCTGGGATCTTCTGCCTGCCAGAGCACCGCCCAGAAGCATAGTCTATCCTGATGTATCTGCTGACTTGTTTTAGCCTCGCTGTACTAGATATCTATTTTAGGATGCTCCGTCTCCCCACAACGGCGAATATAGTTTTCTAGTCATCCGATAGCATTTAACTCGGTTCAATATGACTGCCCCATATTCTTGCGGTTCTAAGGTCAATAAGATCCATCATAACCCTCAGGCAGAGTTCTACTGCAAAAAAATGAGAGGATACCGCCATAACTCAAAAAAAAAATGGCCCAACAGAGGTTGGGCATTTACCCTATGTGGAAAGAAAACGGCGGCTTGCCCCAGGCTCGGAAAGAGGTATACCCAAACTGGGGCGCCCAGGACATGAATGAGTACCCTTTAGCTATGGTGAAGTCGCCATCGCTGGTTCCAGAGTACTCGCTGCCGTCAATATACCTCACTGTAACCAGTATCCTGGCCTTGGTGGTGCCTACGTTTGGCGACCTCCAGATCCATTTGGTGGCCGGCCCCTGAATCCTTGCAATGAGGTATGGATAGGTCAGACCGCTGTCCCTGGAGTACTGCAGTGTTATTGTGTCCACACCATCTGTGTAGGGCAGAGTCCACATTATGGTGTAGGGCTGTCTGGTCAGAGTCTCTCCACCCCTGGGTTGAATAACCTTGACGTATGAGACCTGCGTGGACTTGAAGAACTGCCAGCTTATCTCTCCTAGGTCGCCCACTGGATTTGCCCCGCCAGCTCTTGTGAACCTGAAGTAGATGGTGTGAGTTCCCTGAGGCAGAGAATCCCAGTCCAGATCAGGCAGTGACCAGCCCGGCCAGTTCCAGGTCTTGGCATTAACATTGGGCTGAATGAGCTTCCAGCCGGTTGGTGAATAGCCGTCGACCTGGTAGTAGATGTTGACCAGATCTACAACTGACTCAATCCTGAATGTGGAGAAGACTGGCTTTGAGGTTATGGGCACCGCTGGATTTTGAGCAGGGAGTATGGTCACGCTGTAGCTCTGGCCTGCCAGGGCTATTGGCGACCGGCTCAGGAGCGATGTTGAGAACTCGCCTGAGACCATATTGGAAGTGGTATCCCTGGATAAGTTGGTAGCCTCGATCCAGCTGGCGCCATCCCACAGGTAGAGCTTAAGAGAGCCTTCTGTGACATAGACCAGATCAGTATCCAAGTAGGACATGGTGATGATGGCCTTGCCGCCAATGTTTCCGTTCACAAAGGCGTCCACATACCTCACAGCCACTGCAGGCAGCAGATTGGAGTTGTAGGGTGCAGATAGGTACACGGCCGAGCCGCCCATGGCATTGTTATTGATGCCGCCTGCGACCTCAAGCCTGACGCCTGCACCCGGATTGTCCAGGCTGACTGGCCATGATCCAGAGAAGGCCACCATGCCGTTGGCCACCGGGGCCGTGAGCCATGGAGTATAGATCACATTGCCTACGACCGGGTTATTTCCGCCAACTCCAGGTGCGCCCTTTTGAGGACCGTCTCCGCCATTTCCCCAGTAGCAGTATCTGGCATCGGCTGGGCTTACGTTTTCACCCTTAGGGCTGGCATTATCTGCAGAGAGACCTCTGCCGTTTCCGTAGATGTTATTGTAAAAGACCTTGGGACTGGCGTTGGAGACATCAAAACCGCTGGCAGACGCCGCGCCTAAAACAGTAAACCCGGTCACAACTACGCCTGGCTTCTTCACGGAGATGGTGCTGGCCTTGGGATTCAGGGCAGTGACCGTGGGATTGCCAATGCCCACCAGAGTCACTGGCCGGGAGATCTTCACGTTCTCACTGTAAACCCCAGGCGAGATGTAGATGGGACTTGCATTTGAGAGGTCTATCTGGTCCTGGATGGAAGCCGAGGCACAGGAGATGACGGCCATCAAGAGCGCCATGCCTAGACATAAGCCTCTAAACCCCCTATCCATTGTAGATACCCCCAGTTCTCATATTCATTGCTATACACCCCTTCAAGTTTCGATTAGTAGTATAATGATCATTACGAAGTTATATTTATACCTTCGCCAAATTTATGATGAAAATAGTTATCAGTGGTGATATATTGGAGAAAATTAGGCCTTATGAAGCACATAATAATAGAATAACAGTGCCATAATGATTATTTCCAGATATCAAAGCCAGTATTTCCACAGGAGAGATGAGAAGAGAAGGAGATGGACTTAACTTCTGCCCTGATCCAGTGCGAAGAGGACCCTCTGAACGGCCGTTGCATTGGAGAGCACTGCCACCAGCACAATGACTGCCTCAAGCCAGCTCGTGCTGTGCAGCCCCAAAACCATTCCAAGATACAGCAACATAAGCCTCTCGGCCCTCTCCAAAAGGCCGCCCATCTGCTTTTGAAGTTGCGGGTCCTTTACAAGGCCCCTGTGGTCGGCATAGGCTCGCACGAATGCAGTCATGACCGATCCAAAGAGCATGGCCAGTATCCAGAGCTGCACGGATACTCCCAGGAACTCTGAAGGCCCCAAATAGATCATAAGGCCCAGGCTTAAAAGTGCCTCAACGTACCTGTCAAGAACGCCGTCTAAGAAGGCGCCCCTGGCCGAGGCGGTCTTAGTGGCCCTGGCCACTGCCCCATCTATCATATCAATGACTCCAGAGAGCATGAAGAATAAGAGGCCTGCAACGAGGCTGTGCCATGCCAGGGAGGCGGCCCCGGCCAGGGCCAGCCCCAATGCCAGTGTCGACCAGACATTGGGGTGGATGCCTAAACGGGACAGAGGCATCAAAAACCTGTCTGTGACCTCAGACTTCAGGTTGGACTTGAGCATGGTTACAGCCGCGAGAGGAAGCTCTCCATCCTGTCCAGCGCCTCTATCAGCTCTTCTCTGGAAGTGGCATAAGAGCACCTCAGGAACCCCTCGCCGCTCTGGCCAAAGACGCTTCCTGGAACTGCAGCCACCTTGACATCCTTTAGCAGCTTCTCTGCAAATGCCTCTGAGGTCAGGCCAGTGGACTGGATGGACGGGAATGCATAGAAAGCTCCTTTGGGCTCAAAGCAGCTCATGCCTATCCTGTTTAGTCCTGACACGAAGAGCCTGCGCCTCAGGTCGTACTCATGCCTCATGCGCAGCATCTCGTCCTCGCCACGCTGGAGCGCCTCGAGTGCCGCCACCTGGGCCATTGTGGGCGCACAGAGCATTGTGTACTGGTGGACCTTGGTCATGGCAGAGACGATCTCAGGAGCGCCCATGGCATAGCCCACACGCCAGCCGGTCATTGCATGGGACTTGGAGAGGCCGTTTAGAAGCACAGTCCTGTCCTGCATGCCCTCAAGCTGAGAGAAGCTGCTGTGCTTGCCAGCGTAGCTGAGCTTGGCGTAGACCTCGTCTGAGATCACTATCAGGTCGTGTTCCATGACCACATCTGCTATCTCCTCTAAGTCCTGACGGGTCATTATGGCCCCTGTAGGATTGTTTGGGTAGCTGAGAACCAGGGCCTTCGACTTTTCAGTGATGGCCGTCTCAATATCCTCAGGCCGGACCTTGAACTCCTCAGAGAGCCTGGTTGGCACGGCTCTTGGCACGCCGCCTGCCAGTCCAACGTCCGGCGCATAAGCCACGTAGCAGGGTTCAGGGATTACCACCTCATCGCCGGGGTTGAGTGTGGCCCTGAAGGCCAGGTCAACGGCCTCGCTGACGCCAGTGGTGATGAGGATTTGATCCTTGGAATCGTACTCCAGTCCCAGGTCGTGCCTGGTCATATCAGAGATCGCCTCTCTGAGCTCAGGCATTCCTGCATTGGAGGTGTACGAGGTCACACCCGACTCCAGAGAGTATATACAGGCCTCTCTTATGTGCCAGGGGGTGACGAAGTCCGGCTCGCCCACGCCAAGGGAGATTGCCCCCTCCATCTCATTTACAAGATCGAAGAACTTGCGTATGCCCGAGGGGGGCATTGCCTTGACTGTATTTGAAAGATGAGCATCGGGATTCCAGGCGGTTCTCTGCCTCATGCGCAGGTTCATGGAGATATCACCAGCCTTTTGGGCTTGGGCTTGTCTGTCAGATCAACGCCGTGCTCCTTGTAGCCCTTGAGTATGAAGTGGGTGCATGTGGACTGCACGCCCTCCAGTGGCGCGATCTTCTCTGCCACGAAGAAGGCCACATCTCTCATGGATTTTCCCCTGACGGTCACAGAGAGGTCATAATCTCCAGAGATGAGCCTGATAGAGTGCACCTCGGAGAATCTGGCGATCCTCTCTGCCACTGCATCGTATCCGGTCTTGCGCTGAAGCGCGACCTTGAGGTCTATGACTGCGAAGACATAGCCCTCATCAGTCTTATCCCAGTCGATCAGTGTTATGTACTTCCTGATTACGCCGGAGTCCTCCAGGGCCTTGATCTCCCTGACAACATCTTCCTCGGGCCTGCCAAGCAACGCAGAGATCTCGGCTGGAGTGGCCCTGGCGTTCTCAGATAGGATCTCCAAAATCTCGTTCATGAAATCTTTTGCTCAATGGAGCCCTGCGGTTATTAGGCTTTGCGCCCCAAAGGAATAGCATCATATTCATATCAATGGAAAGTTATTAATACTCTTATTACAACTTTCGTAATATGAAACAGATGAAGTGCCCTAAATGCGGTTACCACTGGGAGACAAGAGTAAATAAGCCCAAGGCATGCCCCAGGTGCAAGACCAGATTGGATATAAAGAGAAGCAGACGGGCCTAGACCAGGCCAAGAGAATCTAGAACCTGGGCCCATCAATTAAAACAGGCTGGAGATGGCCCTTCTTGCCAGTTCCCGAGGCAAGGCCGATAGGCTGATCCGTTGCGCTGTAGTTCATCCTTGGAGAGGTGATCCCGGCAGAAAAGCCGAGAAAATTTGCAAAGGTGCTGTTCCGGAAGAAGTCTGAATATGGTGGAGCATAAATCTCACCTAGAGCATCCTGCTGCGACTCCCCAAAGATGATCTGGCGGATGACGGTATCGTTATCGCTGGCATTCCCTGAGAAGAGCTTCTCCAGCTCAAAGAGATCGCTATCCTTCCCGGACCGGTCCTGCTCAAGCACCATAGGTGGCTTGGCAGAGGCCGAGATGGGCATGAGCACTGCCAGTATAAATATTACAATTAAATAATTTTTTGGTTTTAGCATCAGCCAAGACACTTCCAGGACGAGTTTATTCCTGAAGGGGATATAAGGGAAAAGCCCCGGGCGTGATTCGAACACGCGACCTATTGATTACAAGTCAATCGCTCTTACCAACTGAGCTACCGAGGCACGACATCGAACTAGATAGCACCATCACTTAAAGGCTTTGCTCCTGAGGCCACTTCGGCCAGGAGTGCGCAGCTCTGACATGGACCATTGACTACGGGCTGGCCGCACCCGGGACAGGCCAGAACAACGCCCGCAGGCTTGATGCAAGCCAGGAGGTCCAGGCCTTTTAGCAATGAGTACCTGGTGCCGGGATGATCTGCCTCAAACTCATCAAGTGCCCGCATCACCTCCACGCACATCTCCTCCTTCGCATATGGACATTGCCCTGAGCAGGAAGGAAGCCCATGCATATCGGAGTAGAGCGCGACCTCGTCTTCTGGCACGCGCCTTAAGGGACTTGCCCTGTCCCGAAGGCCGGGCCTGAGGATCTGCAGACCATCCATATCTCCGCGAAGATAGTTGAGCATGACGGCACAGGCCTCGTGGTCGAGGCACTCTCCAGTGGCCAGGAGGTCTGCACCCATGTCGCGAGCAGCCCTGTGCAAAAGAGAGGCCTTCATGGCCCTGCAGATGGGGCATGGCGAGGACGAGCCCTTCTGAGATGCGATCTGGTCTACGGTCCGGCCAAATGCATCCTTGAGGCTGATCACCTGGAAGGGGACCTCAAGCATGGCTGCCAGACCGCGAGCTTCAGCCTGATGCCTGTATCCCTCTATCCCCTCATCTATGAACAAAGCCCTGAACTCCAGGTCGCTTCTATGAGAGAATATCGCCTTCATGGAGTGAAGCAGGGCTGCGCTGCCCTTGCTGCCGTCCAGGGCCACTGCCACCCTGGCACCGTGACCAAGGGCCCGGGCCTCGCGAAGGCTCTCCCGGACCTTGCGATGGAGGTCCTGGTCGAAATGGTCTATGCAGAGGTGGGCCCCTGAGTACTTCTGGAAGGCCACAGCACCAGCATTGCATTTGTCGCACTTGGTCATCCGCACCACATTTACCAGGGCGTTATAAGAATGTATGTCCCTGGCCAGTATATCCAGGCTGAAATAGGACTATGATTCATCCTTTCAGGCAAGACGATTCATCATGCGGCATCCGTGGTGCTGTTTCGGCCTCGTCGTGGTGGATAATGAGCATTAAAACAAAGAGCACTAAACAAAGAAAGACCCGTACAGCTTTTTAGGCCAGGCACTGTGCACTGGGCTTCTGAGGACGATTGCTTCAGACTTCTTTAGGGCTTGAAGCATTCCCTTTGGGACAGTACGCTATGCTCTTTACTTCTGGGTGCGACTGCCCCCCTGACCCCCCCAGGGGGGAACACCTATGCATATAGGCCAGGGCTACCGCCAAAGCATGATGGTATCAGGTATCAGGTCAGCATGTATACAATATCCTTGAAGTCTATTGGGTCTTTATATATCAGTTAAACAGCACGTGGCCAGCTCTTGCTTAGAGCCTTAAATGTCCCCCGCGGCCGCGGGGTCAGGGGGGCCGTCGGCCTTGAGACGCCCAGTAGTTAGTGGCGCCCCCAGAAGGTTGCACTGGTCTTTCTTTGTTTAGTGCTCTTTGTCTAGTATCGAAGGCTAGAATAAACTGTATGTTATGCATTGTGCGCAATGCGAATTTGTGCCAAATCCAGGATCCTACAGTCTTGTTGTACCAGTGCACGCGGGATGATGTTTTATCTCACATCATCCCTGGCCTTATTGCGTTTCAGCCTTGTTGTACTAGGTGTTTATCTTGAACCTGAGAAGGGCGGCCACTCCACCAAGGGACCTGAGCCTCTCTCCAGGCTCAAACTCAGAGCTGAAGATCACAACCTTTCCCCGGGCGCTTGCCACATCGCGCATGAGGGCGTCCATATCCCTGCGCCTTGCAGCCTCGTCGAGTATCAGCAGGTGCTCAACTGCGCCGTACTGGACCGCGGTCTGGACCTCCTTTAGGCCATAAGCCGCCTTGCCGTCTGTGGCGATCTCCCTGAAGAGGTCCTCTATGAGCTTTGTCTCCTGGGCGATCCGGCTGTTCTCAAGCACCCGGCCCACTGCACCGCGACGGAGCACCTCCTGGAACCCGGACCTGCCAATGGATGAGGCATCATCCATGGTCACCCTGCCTGCCAGATCAGGGTAGGTCGAGTCTATGATCTTCTTTAAATCTTCCTTCGTAAATCCAGGGCCCGCCAGTATGACCTGGGCATCAACGCCTGCGGCCGCGTTTATCTGGTCAGCGCATTCGCGCAGGAACTCCTTTCTCGTATCCTCGCCGCCGCCCTTGCCGCTACTGGCGCGAAGGTCTGCCGCCATCTGGACTCCAAACTGGCGAAGGACGCCAATCGTAGCTTCACCCTCTTCAACCAGGGCGAGCACAACCTTGGGCCGCGTGGACTCGGCCACGGCCTCCTCTATCCTCTGGAGCTGATCAGCCCGCCAGCGCTTGATTATTGATACCTCTGAACCGACCTCTATGTTCAGTGTGTGGTAGGAGCCCACATCCGGGCCGCACTTGATCACGCCGTGAATCCTGAGCCAGTTGGAGTACATGTGGAACTCCACCTCCTCGACCTGGACGCCCAGGCGCACGTGCCTCTTCTCCATCTTCTCAGGCCGGGCCTTATCGGATATAGCTGCCACTTTTCTAAACGTCTCGGCGAAGACAAAATTGCCCCTATCTATGAGGTACTTGAGATGCCATAGATCATCCAGCGACTCGGGTATCAGGGTTATCTCCCCTTCATCACCCTTCAGGTTCGTCTTTGCGACACGCATGATACACCCCTCTGATCAAAAGGCTTAAATCATTGTGTGTTAAGGGTGTAGTTCGTGCCGCCATAACTCAGTTGGTAGAGTGTCTGGCTGTTAGGTCCTTAAAGGGCACAGTCACCAGAATGTCACAGGTTCGAGCCCTGTTGGCGGCGCCTCATACTCTATTCTTGGGCCTGTAGCTTAGTCCGGATAGAGCGCTCGGCTCATAACCGAGTGGTCGCCGGTTCAAATCCGGCCAGGCCCATTCAGACGGCAAGTTCTTTTTAATCGGATTAAAATTGATTACAATTTGTTTATTATTTACAGGTGGCTAATAAAATCCATCCTTTTGGCAAAGCGCCGATCGACAGGGCTGCCGCAGGAGGCAGTGGCCTTAAAGTGCGTCTGAGGAAGGCGTTCATGATTCAGATTAAGATTATGAATCGTAAAAGGGCAACCACAACTTTCAGGAAGAGGCATTAACTGCAGGATGTCTCTGGATGATTTAGGATCAAGGCTGAGACAATCTGAGATAAACCAGAGAAAGAAAAACACTAAAATAGGATCGCTAAAATGGAATTCTCCGCGTTACTTGGCAGAGGCAGCCATGGATTTGGCTGCGCCCTGCCAGGCGGATATCTTCTTCTCTGATATGCCAGTTTTCTTTGCCAGGTCACCGACTTTAGATTTGGCCAGCTCCTCGGGAGTGGTTATTCCCACAGCCGTGAGCTTCTCCAATGTCTTTGGACCAATTCCAGCGATGCCCTCAAGCCCCACTTTCTTGGCTTCCTTGGCCGGTATTTCTCCTGAAGCCTTCTTGGCCTGCCACTCTATGAAGTTGCAGTGAGGACAGCCCAGGTCCCAGGGTCTCTTGCCCTTGGTGATTATCCTGACATGGTTCATGCCGTGCTTCTCGCAGACCTTGTCAGTCACAAGCAGTGTTCCCATCTTTGGCAGTGGGAGGGTGAACTTGCAGTTGGGGTATCCTGAACAACCAATGAACCTTCCACCACGCCTGGACCGCCTGACCAGGAGGTCAGAGTTGCACTGCTGGCATTTGCCCACTATCTTGTCAGTCCGCAGGCCATCCCTGAGAGATGTCTGTATCTCCTCACGATTGGAGAGGAGCTCATCAAAGACCAGGTCCAACATCTTCCTGGACTCGCCAATGACCGCCTCCTCTTTGGTCTTCTTCTCAGATATGGAGATCATGGAGTTCTCCAATGTCTGCGTCATCTCGGGCTTGGTGATGGTGGGAGCAAATTTTTCAAGGGCATCCACCACAGCATATGCAGTATTGGTGGGCTTGATTGGATTTCCCTGAACGTATGCCCTGGCATAGAGCTTGCTTATGATGTCGTGCCTTGTAGACTTGGTTCCAAGACCAAGCTCGTCCATGAGCTTGATGAGCCTTCCCTGGCCGTACCTGGCAGGAGGCTCGGTCTCTTTTGCCAGAACCTCATGTCCAAGAACTTTCAGCCGTTCTCCCTCAGACAGCTCGGGGAGTATGCGCTCCTCGGACTTGCTGTAGGGATAATACTCTCTCCACCCGGCTTCAATGAGCCTGGCCCCGCTTGCCCTGAAGAGCTCCTTCCCGATCCTGACCTTGAGGCTGGAGACCTCCCAGACGCTCTCCTCGGCCAGGGTGGCGAAGAATCTCCTGGTCACAAGCTCGTAGATCTTCCACTGGTCATCCTTGAGCTCGTTCTTATCGGCCACCGAGGTAGGATATATAGGCGGGTGGTCGGTGGTAGATCTCTTGCCCCTGGTGGGGACCATCTTGCCCTTCAGGAGTTTGCCTGCAAGCTCCTGGAATGGGCTCTTGAGGAACATCACTACCAGGGATTTGAGATCAATAGAAGCAGGATATACTGTGTTATCAGTCCTCGGGTAGGAGATGAATCCATTTACATATAAATCCTCAGCAATGCGCATCGCATTGGCCGCGGAAAAACCAATACCGCTTGCGGCGCTGATGAAGCTGGTGGTATCAAAGGGCGTTGGAGGCTTGTCTCTCCTCGGGCTCTTGGTGATCTTCTCCACCACGCCCACTGGCGCAAGACCGCCGACGATCCTGTCCACCTCGGCCTTATCCCAGATCCTGCCTTTCTCATGATGGACCCGGACTTCCTTCTCCAGGTCCACATATATCTCCCAGTACGGCTCGGGCTTGAATGCCTCGATCTCTTTTTCCCTGTCCACTATGAGCGCCAGAGTGGGAGACTGGACCCGTCCAACAGACAGGAACTCTTTGCCGAGGCGCCCTGATGTCAGAGATATGAACCTGGTGAGGGCTGCGCCCCAGACCAGGTCTATAACCTGACGAGCCTCGCCTGAGGATGCCAGGTCGAAGTCCACCTCTCCTGGCCTGGAGAACGCCTCCTGGATCTCGCTATTGGTGATTGCGCTGTACCTGACCCGGTCTGCCTCAATGCCTGGATTTTCCTCCCTGGCGATCTTGAGGGCTTCCACGCCTATGAGCTCGCCCTCTCTGTCGTAATCCGTGGCGATCGTGATCCTGTCAGCCTGGGCCCCCAGCTTTCGCAATGCTTCGACTATCTTCTCCTGGGTGGGCTTGGTGACAAGATCTGCATGGATCAGGTCTCTGAAGTCCACCTTCTGCCAGTTGTTGTATCCGGGGGGATAGTCAACCTCGACTATGTGGCCTGATAGGCCCATGATCACCTTGTCCTCGAACTGGTAAGTATCAACCCCTGATACCCTCGATGTCTTGGGTTTGCTGCCGGCCAGGATCTGGGCTATCCTCTTGGCAGCGTCGTGCTTTTCTGCAATAATGAGATGCATTCCATTCGCAACTTCGGCAGGAAATATAAGTATCTATCGCAGCAGATAACTCAACCCTGTTTTCCTGAGCCCTCCTGCCGGTCGTAGTGGATCTCTTCATCCCTCCTGCGTGTTACCTTGGAGAGCAATGGGTTGAACATGAAGTACTTCTCTGCATATGCACGGATCTCGTCATGTATGGCCAAAATCCTCCAGTCGCCCTTGCTTATGCCGGTCTCTATCTTCATCAGATCCCTCAATGCCTCCTCAACCTTTGCCCGCACTATATCAGACCCAGAAGACGGGCCTATCATCAGCTTCCTCTCGCAGCCGACGAGCGTCGGCGGGAAAGGCTCGTAGGTGAATGGGTCCTTGAGTACGCCTGCAGTATGTATCCCGCTCTCGTGAGCGAATATGTTCTTTCCAACAACTGCCTTGTTCTTTGGCACATACACGCCAATGTAATCTGCAAACTCCACAAGACAGGAGAGGTCGTACTTATCCAAGCCCGCTATCCTCTGAGAGAGGAATAGAAGCACCTTCTCAAGCTCGGCATTGCCAGCCCTCTCGCCAATCCCCAGAAATGTCAGGTCAGACCAGTTGGCACCATACCAGTATCCTATAAGGGAGTTGGCAGTGGCCAGGCCGAAGTCGTCGTGGGTGTGGGTCTCAATATTTTTGGCACCCATCTCTCTAAGCCTTGTGATCATCTGAGGCGTGCCAAAAGGCTGGCCAAGACCATCACAAAGGGCAGGCCAAATCCAATTGTGCCGCAGAGCCTGAGAGTGCAATCATGATCAAGCATCCTCAGTGCAGCTTCTTTGTCGCTCTTGTTGAAGAGGAATACCTCCAGCTTCTCAATCCCAATCCTGTGTAAATATTCGAATATCTTGACCCTGTCATCGACTGATATGACGATTCCGGGCATCTGGGAGCCGTCTCTAAGCGTTGAATCGCTGATGAATACTGGGCCGCATCTGGCGGGATGCTCGTATCAGAAGCTTCTCATCTGCCCTCGGCCATGGGTCCGCCTGACCCTCAACAGTACAGGATGATGTTCGCCGAAGGCTTCAAAAAAGCCCTCGTTCTGCATGGTTTTCCCTAAGCAATGGCAATCCAAGGCTGGCTAAAATGCCAGATTAGAAAGCTCTCAGAATCTTAGTCTTCAATCCATGCCCCCTTCGGCTCAAAGGTACTTTGCTGGATGGACCAATGCAGTCCCGAGACTCCTGCGGCCTCATGGATGCCCAGTATCCAGATATCATTACTCTGCGTCGGGCAATAAATACCTTTTCCATATCCCAATACCTGGAAACATAGTATAGTGGCACATTAGGGGGAGGGTCCCAATCATTTAGAGGTCTTTTCTCAGAAGATATGGTGAAGTCCAGGATCTTTGCCATCCTCGCTAGTACAACGAGGCTAAAACAAGTCCGCAGATACATGAGGACAGACTATGCTTCTTGGTGGTGCTCTGGCAGGCAGATCCCAGGCCATGGATGCGTGATCCAACTAAAACGTCTGGGCAGATGCCCTGAAGCATAGAGTATAGCGCACTTCGAATTGGGTTTGACCAATAGGCAGTCGTCACCAGAGACCCATGATCTGGATTTGAAGCTCAATTGAGCGATCCCTACTAAGAGAAATGCGGCCTTATTTAAGCCATTGTGCGCTAGATCCATTTCTCGTTCTATCAGTAAACAGATCGACCGTCCGAGCAGTCTGTAGCTATTGAAACGCCGCCGCAGATCAATAATCATCAGTAATGAACCTGACATAGCATAAGAATCAACCATTATCTGGAGATGCCTTATAAGCAATTCCTTTGAGGACCCGGCTCACAAAAGATCATTATATATCATCAACTATTGTACAGATAAAATTCGTTTTATGATTATAATATTGATAGAAAGCAGATACTGTGCAGGGGAGGTTTGACTGAGGTGGCCCCAAACTGATTTTATGTCATCGCGTACGGCTGCCTTGCCCCCAACTGAAACATCCTCCAATGGTTGGGCCTGAACTTGAAAATTCGCAGCATTAAAAGGTACAAATTCGCGCAGTTGATAACATAAAGGTAAATAAATACAAGATAATTTTGAACTGCAGTGAAGCTGGATAAAAAATATTAAATAAGTCTTTACGGCTTTCAGGATGAGGCTACTACTTTGGGCTAAGGAGGCTGGCGATCTTCTAAATTTGAAGTCCATGCTGGTTTTTAAAATCCACCATATTATAATCGCCAATCCCAAACTTTTTAAAATAATTTAGGACTATTGGATTAATCACGCAAAAAGTTTAAGTAGCAAACAGATAATCAAGAAAGCGGCGGGAGATTGTAATGGATTAAGCCTGTGGTGGATAAGATATCGCCAGCGGAGGCTATCTTATCGTCGCTCCAGCAGAGGCTGCCACTACAATTTTTGCTGCTAGAAAGGTAAAGGAGGATAAAGAACGTGTCTGACAAGATAGACCTATATAGCGATCGCGGAGTTCTTCTTAAAAGCGACGTTGACATCAGCGCTGTCAGCCCATTGAAGAACGCTGCCATGCAGAGGCTCATTTCCCTTACAAAGAGGACAGTCGCAGTTAACCTGGCTGGTATCGAGAACGGCCTGAAGACCGGTGCAGTCGGCGGCGGCAGAAGAAGAATCAAGGGACGCGAGCTCAAGTACGATGTAGTTGCCAATGCAGGCGCTCTGGCTGGAAAGATAAAGGAGCTTTTGCAGGTAACCCCCGGCGACGACACCAACGTCCAGGTCCTCGGCGGCGGCAAGCAGCTCATGGTCCAGGTACCCACAGCCCGTGTGAACGCTGCCTCTGAGTTCGTGGTCGGACTTACCGGCGCAGCAGCAGCAACAACAGAGGCCATTGTCCAGCAGTTCAAGGCTGACATCACCCAGGCAGCCATGGTTCACGCCTCCGTTTGGGGCGAGTACCCACAGACTGTAGGCATGAACGGCGGAAACGTTGCATCAGTCCTCAACATCCCCCAGAACGATGAAGGACTCGGCTTTGCTCTGAGAAACGTCATGGCCAACCACCTTGCAGCAATCTCAAAGAGAAACGCCATGAACGCAGCCGCTCTTGCATCCATATACGAGCAGATCGGCGAGTTCGAGATGGGCAACGCCTTTGGCATATTCGAGAGGCACCAGCTCCTGGGCATGGCATACCAGGGTCTAAACGCCAACAATATGGTCTATGAGACAGTCAAGGCAAACGGCAAGACTGGAACCATAGGCACAGTAGTCCAGTCCACAGTGGCCAGGGCTATTGAGGACAAGGTCATCAAGGCAGGCAAGAAGCTCCCATCCGGATACACCATGTATGAGGCAAACGATGTATCCATGTGGAACGCATACGCAGCAGCAGGCGTACTTGCAGCCACAATGGTCAACTGCGGCGCTCTAAGAGGCGCTCAGGCTGTATCATCCTCTCTCCTGTACTACAACGATATAATTGAGAAGGAGACCGCTCTACCCGGATGCGACTTCGGCAGGGTCATGGGAACGGCCGTCGGATTCTCGTTCTTCAGCCACTCCATCTACGGCGGCGGCGGCCCCGGTGTCTTCAACGGCAACCACGTGGTAACCAGGCACTCCAGAGGATTTGCCATACCATGCGTTGCTGCAGCTATAGCACTGGATGCAGGTACTCAGATGTTCACACCTGAGATGACATCTGGACTGGTCGGTGCCATATACGGTGAGATCAAGGAGTTCCGCGAGCCAATAGTCTCGGTTGCGGAGGCTGTCCAGTAAGGCGGAATCAATGGTCACACAATCAGACACGGAGACGGTCCAGGTAGAGATCTTCCCATTCAGGATCCTGACACCTGAGACCGCTCAACGCCTTCTAAGCGAGATATACAGGAACGGCGGGATCATAAGGATCATGATCCAGGGCCCCAACATGCCTCGCTTTGTCACCTACGGCCCGGCAAAGGGCATGCCCATAGATGCCAACAATCAAGGCCTCATGGAGCTTGGTGATCAGGCGTTCGAACTTAAGGTCAAGGTGGGAAGGGTCAGGCTCGAGCTTGAGAGCGAGAAGTATCTCGATGGAGTGAGGGCCGCGTGTGAGCGAGCGCTGCCGTTTACATTCCAGATCAAAAAGGGCAAGTTCTTCCACGACCGGATGACGGTCACTGACTATGCCAAGTATGGCAAAGATGTGGAAGATCGCCGCATACTTGGACTGATAGATCCCAAGGCCAAGAAAGACAAGCTGGCCATCCTGTCTGAAAAAGAAGTGACTACTGACAATGAGGAGAGATAAGATATGGCATACACAGCACAATTCTATCCCGGAAGCACCTCTGTCGGCATAAACAGGCGGAAGCAGATGTCCGGAAACCTCGAGAAGCTCAGAGATATTCCCGAGGCAGATATAGTAGCGATACTGGGCCACAGGACACCCGGTGCCGATTACTCAAGCACTCACCCACCACTCAAGGAGATGGGCGAGCCAGACTGCCCCATAAGGCAGATCGTAGCCCCAACACCAGGCGCAGCAGCCGGTGACCGTGTAAGGTACAACCAGTTCGCTGATTCAATGTACTTTGCACCATCCACTCCATACTGGAGATCCTACTGGGCAGCCATCAACTGCAGGGGATGCGACCCAGGCACCCTGTCCGGCAGACAGATCATCGAGGCCAGAGAGAGGGATCTCGATGCATTGACCAAAGTCCAGATGGACAGCGAGGTTACCGATATGGCCCTCTGTTCCATGAGAGGCTGCACCGTGCACGGCCACTCCCTCAGGCTTGAGGAGAACGGCATGATGTTCGATATGCTATCCAGGACAGAGATGGGCAAGGATGGAAATATCTACTACGTCAAGGACCAGGTAGGCATTCCACTCGATAAGAAGATCAATGTAGGCAAGCCCATGAGCGAGGCCGAGGCCAAGAAGAGGACCACCATCTTCAGGTTCGATGGAGTCGCAATCGGCGGAAAGGTCGGCGCCAGGAAGTACGACGAGGCCGTAGAAGCACTGCACCACATGTGGACCCTGAGGACCCAGTGGGGATACAGGCCAGAGTAAAAGTGGGTGATTTAAATGGCAAAGCTACACAGCAAGAAGCTATTCATCAAAGCTCTTAACAAGAAGTTCGGAAAGGATTTCGATCTTGCCAGCCAGAAGACCGAGTACAAGAGGCTGGGCCCAGAGCAGTCCGCCCGTAAGAGAGAATTCATGGAGTTCTCCAAGAAACTTGAGGGCAAGCGCGGCATATCCTTCTACAACCCATATGTCCACGCAGGCGGAATCCCTCTCGGACAGAGGCAGCTCGTACCATACAAGCTCTCCGGAACTGAGTTCATAGTAGAGGGCGACGATCTGCACTTCGTCAACAATCCAGCCATGCAGCAGATGTGGGATGATGTCAGAAGGACCATCATAGTTGGTCTGGACATGGCCCACGAGGTTCTGGAGAAGCGCCTCGGCAAGGAAGTCACACCCGAGACCATCAACAACTACCTCGAGATCCTCAACCACGCTATGCCCGGCGCAGCAGTGGTTCAGGAGCACATGGTTGAGACTCACCCAGGCCTGGTCGACGATTGTAACGTCCGCGTCTTCACCGGCGACGATGCCCTCGCAGACGAGATCGACCCACAGTACCTGGTAGACATAAACAAGCTCTTCCCAGCTGATCAGGCAGAGCAGCTCAAGGCAGCCATGGGCAAGACCACCTGGCAGGCAATCCATATCCCCACAATAGTGGTAAGATCCTGCGACGGCGGCACCACATCCAGGTGGAGCGCCATGCAGCTCGGCATGACCTTCATCGATGCCTACAACATGGCAGCCGGTGAGGCAGCAGTCGCTGACCTGGCCTATGCAGCCAAGCACGCTGCAGTTCTGCAGATGTCAGACATGCTGCCAGCCAGGCGCGCCCGCGGACCCAACAATCCAGGCGGTCTCTCCTTCGGCTTCATGTCCGATATGGTCCAGACCTCAAGGACCAAGCCCCAGGATCCAGTAATGGTCTCATTGAACGTAGTCGCCGCTGGCGCTATGCTCTACGATCAGATCTGGCTTGGAAGCTACATGTCCGGCGGTGTCGGATTCACCCAGTACGCAACTGCAGCCTACACAAACGATGTCCTCGACGACTTCAGCTACTATGCAGCTGACTACGCAGTAGACAAGTACGGCGGCTTTGCAAAGGCTCCCGCAACAGTCGAGACTGCCAAGGATATCGCAACAGAAGCTACCCTGTACGGCATTGAGCAGTACGAGTCCTTCCCAACCCTGCTTGAGGATCACTTTGGCGGGTCACAGAGGGCATCAGTGCTCGCTGCCTGCTCCGGTATCGGTGCAGGTCTCGCCACTGGCCACTCCCAGATCGGTCTGGCTGGCTGGTACCTGTCCATGCTGCTGCACAAGGAAGCATGGGGCAGACTGGGCTTCTTCGGATACGACCTGCAGGATCAGTGCGGTCCAACCAACGTCTTCTCCTACCAGTCCGACGAGTCCAACCCAGTCGAGCTGAGAGGCGCCAACTATCCGAACTACGCAATGAACGTAGGTCACCAGGGCGAGTACGCAGGCATCACCCAGTCCGCTCACGCTGGACGCGGCGACGCCTTCGCAGTCAACCCATTGATCAAGGTCTGCTTCGCAAACCCAGCGCTCATATTCACCTGGGACGACATCCGCAGGGGCTTCGGTCTCGGCGGTGCCAGGGAGTTCCGCGCTGCAGGCGACAGGGGCCTTGTCATGCCCGCAGTGTAGACGAAAGTCTACACATTTTTCCCTTTTTATTTTAATTAACGAGGACTTTTTTGACATCTTCGACTACTTAATTATTGCAATATCTGGATAATGCCCCGGGATAGCTATAATTAGGATAGAATATGATGGCATTACCATGACACCAAGAATTTTAATTGAAGATCTTGGAGAAAGAAAACTAATCTACCCACCATTATATTGTAGAGTTGACCCAAATGGCAAAGTCACACTGGACCATGAGCTTGCTGGCAGAGAGATCCTCATTCTGATTGCCATACCAGAGCAGGGAGACAAGGCATACTTTGCCTCGATCGACCAGCATTAAGACTCACCATATCTCAAGAATAAGTTCTGTGAAGCTATGAGGAAGATTGCCATTGATTATGAGCAGGAAGGATGCCTTCGTGCTATCTTCGAGGAAAGAGGCTGGACTTCGCCAACTGCTGAAGATTACGAGCTCTTCTTCAATATCATAGGAGATCTAGGTGAGGTCGTCATGGATTCAAGGACGATGGACTTCACAGAAGATGATTTCAAAGACCTCATAAAAGCCTACTGTATCCAATACCTGGAGGATGATAACAAAGATGAAGCATATGGCCGCGCAAAACTCGTTATCGAAGAGGGCATCAACTGTCTGCGCCTGGCAATAGAAGGCATTGAGGATACCGATGCGTGAGCTCGTCATCGGAAAAACCAAGTGCCCAGTAAATGCGAGCTTAAATGAGACCGGATTTGGGCTTTCACCCATAGAAGGTTCAGCCCATCATCTCCCCGGTCCCATTTATGGGTTCTAGACCTTACGCCTGCAAACCTACCAGCTGTACCAGTAATATGTAGTCCTGAATGGGCCGTAAACGTTGGCAACCCACCAGGGATCGAAGTCATTGTAGTATCCAGGGCTGTCCCAGTAGTATCGGTATGTTGTAGCAGGATAGTACCCGTAGTAGCCATAGGGATTATACCCATAATGGGTATATGGATAGCCCCAGCCGTAGTAGCGTACTCCGGATACACCGCCCGGAGAGAGCCAGTCATAATTTGATCCGACCCCGACTGCACTGCTGGCCAACTGTTGTTCAGAGGTTGAGGACATTACTCCATCATAAGGCTGTGACTGTGATGACTGAATGCCATCATACTGCTGTGAAGCCCCCATACCAGGAACCTGTAGCTGAGGTGCAGATCCTGCTCCAGTGCTCGTTGCCTGCATTATATGGAGCCTGGTATTCTCATCTGCCTGCGGCTGAGAAGCCGCCAATGCCATGCTCAAAGAGTAGAGCAGAAGACAAGCTGCAACTGCCATTGCAAGTTTTATGTTGCTCATCGAAATTCCTCCAGTTGTTATCTGTACTTAATTTATCAAAGGATAATTTTTATGCTGTCTACATTGAAATTGAAGGCTTGAAATTGGACCCCCAGATAGATCAATGAAGATCCCACAGATCAGGTCCTGCTGGCAATGCCCAGCTCTTTCAACCTCTGGACAGATCTGCCGAGCTCTTCAATCTGCTGTAGCTGCATCTCCTCCAGGTGCACTGCGATCCCATAAAGAGGCGACCTCAACCTGTAAACCCTGACGGATCTGCCATTCCTGTCACCCCGCACATCCAGATCATCTATCAACTTTCTGGCCTTAAGCCTCTTGAGTGCCATACGAACATCTGATATCTGCAGGCGGGTGGCATCCTCGATCTCCCGAAACGATGCATTGCCGGCACCAGAGAGATGAGCCATGATCAAGGCCTCGCTTCTGGAGAATCCGACGCAGTATAAGGCGCTTGCCAACTCTGAATCCCTGACGCTCTCGCCGCCTGATGATGAGATCTTCATCTTCAGTCCCATAATCCATATCTCTCGTCGAAGCCTGTCCTGCGCGGCCAGACAGCACCGCATCCAGTGGCACACAGCCCTGTTCTGAAGAGGCACGCCGGACCGGCCAGCACAGCCAACGGCATAAGTACAGCCCGGACTAGAGATTCCTGCCCTGCGCCGGCACCGCCACAGGCTCCCTGATCCTCTTCATAACTCCAGAGACTATCTTCCTGAATGCCTCTCCTGCATCAGTTCCAAGGGACTCAAAGGCCAAGCCCTGATCGCCCAGCTTCCCGATCTCAATATCCAGCGGTATAGCGCCCAGGAAATCCACGCCCAGCTCTTTGGCTGCCTGCTCACCACCGCCCCTATTAAAGACCTCTATAACCTCGTTGCAGTGCGGACAGAGCAGACCGCTCATGTTCTCTACAATGCCAAGGACCGGCACATTCATCATCCTGAACATGTTGATCGCCTTCCTGGAATCGAGAAGCGCCACCTCTTGAGGCGTGGTGACTATGACGGCCCCATCCAGGTCCGGTATGATCTGGACCACGCTGATGGGCTCATCGCCAGTCCCAGGCGGCAGGTCTACCAGCAGGAAGTCCAGGTCTCCCCAGTTGACCTCTGAGATGAACTGCTTCAGGGCTGCCATCTTCATGGGACCTCTCCAGACCACTGCCGAATCCTGGCTCTCCAGCAGAAGTGCCATGGATACTGCCTTGATTCCACCAGCACTTGCCGGCTCTATGCCATCAGAGCCGGCCGTGAGGCGATGGCCCTCTATCCCCAGGAGTTTTGGGATGTTGGGGCCTGTGATGTCCGCATCCAGGATGCCCACTCTGTAGCCCATGCGCTTCAGAGCTGCAGCCAGGTTGACGGTCACTGTGCTCTTGCCAACTCCACCTTTCCCGCTTCCCACAACAATCTTGTGCTTTATCCTGCCCAACCGGATCGATGTATCGTCCCGGGCTGCCGGATCTTCGCATGTGCTGCGCTCGGCACAGGAGCCACAGCTTCCATCGCAGCTATCTTCATCAGAACTGCTCATATGATCATCACCGTGAATCGGAGGATGGGCAATCTCTGCCCAATAAATGTAGCTTATGAGACCATATATTTAAGCATTTCTCGAAAAAGAAAGGACAGACTCAAATATAAAATTGCAGGAGGACCTATCGGCTGCTGAGCTATGTCTGACCAAAAATCCCGAATATCACCCATGCAGATCCGGCCATCCGCATAGGGTATTCAGAAGGGCCGGGCCCGATGGGCAGCCATCCCGCGTCGAGGAATTCTCCTATGGATGGGGTGTACAAGCTGTAGTTGGCATGAGGTGGCCTCCATCTGGAATCTGCAAATTCCCCCAGGGACGGCACGTAATTGGTGTAGTTGATCCCTTCAGATTGGTAGTCAGGCTCCAGGAACTCCATTATAGACGGAACGTGATACTCCTCGATGTTCAGCGGATCGCTGGCAGGAATGAAGCGTGCTCTATCAGATGGGCTTCCATTGTAGGGCCAGACTGGATACCACCTTGCCCCAGCTATATCCGCAAAATCTGGCACAGGACGGCCAATCTGCACCGGTACACATTGGCGGTCTCTGCCTAGGTAGGTGGGTGAAGGCCTGGCTGATATGCTGTCTCTGGCCATGAATTCAGCCAAAGTAGGGGAGTATTCAGGATAACCAGAAGATCCAAGCATCAAGCTTTGGCCTGAGAACATCTGGTAACTGCCTGCGAATCCGGCTATACCTGCAACTACCAAGAATAAGCTGAGAATGCCTGAGAGCATAATAATTAGCACAGACCCCATAATTATGCACCTGCACCAAAGCTCATTATTCTTCATGATATTTATAATTTTTATTTTGGCCCTTATTGGCATCGGGCTTCTTTCCGGTGGTATAATCTGACTGTACCAAGCAATTGCTTATCATGTTTGAGTGTGCATTCAAGCGACCTCCTATAGAAACATTTAAGTATATTGTCACATAAGCTACTATTAACCATCAGGCCTGTGACGAGCCTGATAGAAAGAGGTGAACGAAATATGCCTTGGGGAGATTGTACAGGACCGTGGTGGATGAGCCGGGAAAGCGGCGGAGAATCGACCCGTGTGCCAATGAACCCCCGTTGTAGGGGCAGAGGGATGCGCTCAGGCAGAGGTTTCCGGTCCAGACAAGACCGAGCAGCTCCCTTGCGGGAGCCCTCCAGCAAGCCCGCTCCTGCAGAAGAGAGGAGCTATCTGGAGGAGGAGGCCATGCGGCTGGAGGATGAGCTGAAGGCCGTAAGGGCGAGAATTGAGGAGCCGCAGTCGACTCAATGACTGCAGCCATTTTAAGATGCAAAGGACGCCATGCAGGCGATGTAGCTCACGCACTTTGTTCTTTCATGGCGTCCATCCGTCTTCAGGAGATGCTGAATTGATAATATCCATAGCCAGCGGGAAGGGAGGCACCGGCAAGACCCTGGTGGCAACGAGCCTGGCTGCTTCCCTGGACATGGTCCAGCTGGTGGACTGCGACGTTGAGGAACCCAATGCCTACCTGTTTTTCCCGGATAGGGAGCTTATAGATGTGGCCAAATGCAGTGTACCCGTGCCTGAGGTGGATGAATCCAGGTGCACCAAATGTGGGGCCTGCTCAGATTTTTGCTCCCACCATGCCCTGGCCGTCCTTCCCGGCCAGGTGCTGATCTTTCCCGAGCTTTGCCACGGCTGCGGCGGCTGCGCCCTGGCCTGTCCCGAGAAAGCCATCTCCGAAGGATCAAGGCCGGTGGGCGAGATATTCAGGGCCAGGTCCGGCAAAACTGAGATCATCTGGGGCGAGCTGAGGCTGGGAGAGGCCAGGACTACTCCTCTGATCAGGGCAGTGAAAGGCATGGCGAAGGGAGAGCTGACGATAGTAGACTGCCCGCCGGGTACCTCCTGCTCTATGGTGGAGGCTGTTTCAGGGAGCGACTTTTGTCTCCTGGTCACAGAGCCCACGCCTTTTGGCCTCTACGATCTGGACATAGCCCTGAAGGTGTTGGAGAAGATGAAAATCCCAAGGGGCGTCCTGGTGAACAAAAGCGGGATTGGTGATAAAAAAGTCTACCAGTACCTGGAGAATAAAGGCATCCCCTTGCTGATGGAGATACCGATGAGCAGGAGGGTCGCGGAGCTGTACTCCAGGGGCACCATCTTCGTCCAAGAGATGCCGGAGTGGAAGGACAGGTTCAGAGGTCTGCTAAAAAACATAAAGGAGCTGGCCTCATGAAGCAGATTGCGGTTATCAGCGGCAAGGGCGGCACTGGCAAGACCTCACTGGCGGCGTCTCTGGCGGCGCTGGCCAGAGGCCGTGCAGTGATCGCCGACTGCGACGTAGATGCCCCCGACCTGCACCTCATACTCCGTCCAGTGATAAAGGAGAAACGGGAGTTCCTGGGCATCAAGATGGCAGTCATCGACCCGTCAAAATGCACTCTGTGCGGCTCATGCGAAGAGCACTGCCGTTTCGGGGCCATCAGCGACCATGCGGTCAATCCACTGCTATGCGAGGGCTGTGGGGTCTGCAAACTTGTCTGTACTGCGAAAGCGGTGGGCATGGTGGACCGCCTATCCGGCTACGCCTACATCTCCCAGACCAGGTTCGGACCTATGGCGCATGTCGATCTCTTCCCTGGAGAGGAGGCATCGGGAAAGCTGGTGGCCATGATCAGAGAGATGGCCAGAGAGACGGCAGCATCAGAGAACCTGGAGCTGGTGCTGATAGACGGCTCTCCCGGCATTGGGTGTCCAGTGATCGCTTCACTCACAGGGGTAGACCTGGCCCTGGTAGTCACGGAGCCCACCATCTCAGGAGTACGTGATCTAGAGAGGGTCCTGGGCGTGACCGAGCACTTCCAAATCAAGACTGCAGTCTGCATAAACAAATATGACCTCAATCCTGACGTTTCCAGTCGCATAGAGGATATCTGCAGAGAGAATAGCATTGAGGTGGCCGGAAAGCTACCTTTTGATCAGACTGTGGTCGAAGCTATGGTACTTGGCGAACCGGTGGTACAGCTGGGTGGGCCGGCTGCAGAGGGCATAAAGGAACTCTGGAGGGCCCTGGAAACGTACCTCTGAATATGATTCTTGGATCGTCTTAGAATCAGCATAGAGTGCAAGGGGCATCAGGATAAGAGATCGGTTCCCATGCCAAGCCCACTTTTTTGGCAGTCGGTTCGGATAGTGTCAATGCAGTTTTGAGTCCCTACTTTAAATTCATTAAACTTTATATGTATATAGCTTATAACACTTTAATATTTTGGTACCAATAGCTTTTTATTCAATGGCATCCTATTAGGTTTAGAATATCAAAAGGAGGATTCAAAAAATGAACTCTAGCAAAATTTTGCAATGTGTGGCAGCGCTCGCAGCATGCTTGCTGATCGGCATTGCATGCGGACAAGACTATCTGGAAGGCGGAAACGTCCGAAGTTCCGATCGTTCCATGATGATGGACGAGGGGATTGCCGGAATGGTGCAGTGGCTCGACGCGCCTGTCCCCACCCTCCCCTGGTACACTGAAGGTGTTTCCTTCTATAGACAAGGGGTTCCCGAAACGACTTTCTCACCCTTCACGGAGTATTACGCAACCACCGGCACGCCTGTAGTGGGTGGGATAATAAGCAATCCCGCCAGGTTCGATATAACGCAGAAAACGCCTTCCAGTGTGCACTACGGTGCCGGTGTAGGGTTGCCATACTCCCAGTATGCAGCCACAGTGCCATCCAAGACCAACGACCTCTGGGTCCAGGGAGCAAAAAACTGGACACAATATGTGATAAGCCCAGTCGGAACCTGGCTGCAGCTGGTCGCCTACGCACCAATTGAAGGACCCGCAGGCTTCTATGAGATGATCCAGAACGACACAACCAGTTCTAAGTACAGTACTTATCAGTTCAACCAGGGTTACAACACCATGAACTTCAATGCCGACCAGGTTGGAAGACACATGCTCTACTTTGTGGTGAACAGCCAGCCCAGCAATATGGTCATTGTAGATGTATTACCAAAAGCTCCTGTAGGGTCAACGGCGATAAACCATACAATGTCTTAGAGGTAATGGGTCATGTAGGTGAGTTGCTGAAAACCTATAACGACTGGCACTGTAAGTAAAGAAAATATACGGTCCGCTATCGACTCTTGCGAGCTCTTTCAGTAGCCCATACCCACGACCAAACATTGAATGGTTTTGGAAAGTCTAAGAAGCCAGTTTAAGCAATGATAGGTGATGAAATGAAATATAGCAAAATTTTGCTGTTTATGACGGCGCTAGTCTGCCTTGCATTTCAAGCATGCGCACAGTCGGACCCCCTGGGCGAAGGTGCCAGTAGCACAATGGGATCTAGAGGAGATTATCTCAGCCCCAACATGGGCCAAGTGGCCAGCCATTCAGGCAGCACAATGGGATCTGGCGGAGATTATCTTAGCCCCCCCATGGGCCAAAAGTACCCACAAGATTGGCTGGAAGGCGGATACGTCCGAAGCTACGACCGTTCCATGATGATGGACCCGGGGATAGCTGGCATGGTGCGTTGGCTCGATGCGCCTGTTCCCAACTTCCCATGGTACAGCTCGGATCTTACCTTTTATAAGCAAGCGGTTCCCGACACCACTTTCTCGCCCTTCAGAGAGTATTATACAACCACTGGCATGCCTGTAGTGGGTGGGATAATAAGCAATCCCGCCAGGTTCGATATAACGCAGAAAACGCCATCCAGTGTGTACTACGGTGCCGGTGTAGGGTTGCCATACACCCAGTATGCAGCCACAGTGCCATCCAAGACCAACGATCTCTGGATCCAGGGTGCAAAAAACTGGACACAGTATGTGGTAACCCCTGTTGGAACCTGGCTGCAACTGGTCGCCTACGCACCAGTTGAAGGGCCTGCAGGCTTCTATGAGATGACCCAGACAGATACAACCAGTCCGAAATACAGTACTTATCAGTTCAACCAGGGCTACAACACAATGAACTTCAATGCCGACCAGGTTGGAAGACATATGCTCTACTTTGTTGTGAACAGCCAGCCCAGCAACGTGGTCGTTGTGGATGTATTTTCCCAAGCCCCATCGACTCAGTATCAGACAAACGCTGCGGCCACTGTGACACCAATCGCTTCCATGCCGCCGCAAACACCTACCATTGGCGGAGATACTCCTGTAACTATTCAGTCCCAAGGGATGAGAGGATACCAAGTTTTCTTAGATGAAAATTACATTGGCACCGAAGGGACCGCGGGAGATGTATTGGATGGAGTATTCAACTTCAAGGTAGTCGGTGGTCAAAACCACGATATAAGGGTATATGATGGTCAGTTTAATTATCCTAGGAGCATGTACTTTGCCAGGGGCGTTCTCAAGATAATCAATGTGGAACCAGGAACTGCCGTATACATATAAAATTTTTATATTTCTGTTTTATTTCATGGTTTTAGCCCAATTAGATCTATATAATGTTCAAGCCACATTCTTAATTTTTGCATTCATTTAGCGGACCTTCCTTGAATCCGCGCTTTGGGGCAGGTACATGTAAGATTATTGGTGGTTAGGCCCAATGAGACAGTGGTCGAAGCTATGGTACTTGGCGAGCCAGTGGTACAGCTGGGTGGGCCGGCTGCAGAGGGCATAAAGGAACTCTGGAGGGCCCTGGAAACGTACCTCTGAATATGATTCTTGGATCGTCTTAGAATCAGCATAGAGTGCAAGGGGCTTCAGGATAAGGGGTCTGTGCCTATGCCAAGACCACTTTTTTGGCCGTCGGTTCGGATAGGGTCAATGTAGTTTTGAGTCCCTGCCTTAAATTTATTGAACTTATATGTGTATAGCTTATGGCACTTCAATATTTAGATACCAAAATCTTTTTATCCAATGGTATCCTATTAGACCTATTAGATTTAGAATATCAAAAGGAGGATTCTAAAAATGAACTATACCAAAATTTTGCTGTTTATGACGGCGCTAGTCTGCCTTACATTTCAGGCATGCGCACAGTCAGACCCCCTAGGTGAAGGTGCCAGTAGCACAATGGGATCTAGCGGAGATTATCTCAGCCCCAACATGGGCCATGTGACCAGCGGCTCAAATCCAGATGAGGGGCTGGCGAGCATGTTGCAGTGGCTCGATCAGCCAGTCCCTAACTACCCCTGGTACAGCTCGGGTGGATCCTTCTACAGCCAACCGTATAGCGACACAACGTTCTCACCCTACAGAGAGTATTACACAACCACCGGTACGCCTGTAGTGGGAGGGATAATAAGCAATCCTACCAGGTTCGATATAACGCAGAAAAAACCATCCAGTGTGTACTACGGTGCCGGTGTAGGGTTGCCATACTCCCAGTATGCAGCCATAGCGCCATCCAAGACCAATGACCTCTGGATCCAGGGAGCAACAAACTGGACACAGTATGTGGTAAGCCCTGTGGGTACCTGGCTACAGCTGGTCGCCAATGCGCCCGTTGGAGGGCCTGCTGGATTCTATGAGATGACTCAGACCGATACGACCAGTTCGAAGTACAGTACCTATCAGTTCAACCCGGGTTATAATACAATGAACTTCAATGCCGACCAAGTTGGAAGACACATGCTATACTTTGTGGTGAACAACCAGCCCAGCAATGTGATCGTTGTGGATGTGTTTGCCCAGGCTCCAGCAGGATCAACGACGCCAGTACATACAATGTCTTAGAGATAGATTGATGGCATGTATATTTCGGCCATCGAGGCTCAATGCTATCAATCTCTCATATCTCTTTTAGGCAATAATACGCTGCATAACCTCATGAGGGAGCGCTTAGTGCATACAATAAGGCCATCGAAATAAATTATGTGCATGTGCAGTGACATCGATAAAAAGATGGCCGAGGCACTGAAATAATAATAATACATAAATAATTCAGGCAGATTCGAGAGGAGATTCAAAAGACTTTTGACACTCTTTTTGCTATTTGGCTGGCCATCCTTAAAACTTTAAATGCGTTTAGAAAGTCTAAGAATCTGGTTTAAGCAATAGTAGGTGATAAAATGAACTATGGCAAAATTTTGCTGTGCATGACGGTGCTCGTCAGCCTTGCGTTTCAGGCATGCGCACAGTCAGACCCCCTAGTGCAGTTAGGCTTAAATAACTATACATTTATGCTGTAAGCGGTTTACCTTGATATGTCCATTTATAGGGCTTTGCCATAGTCTGATTGAAGTATCTTGTAAAACCAAG
>Ga0074195_1000885_pt1 | contig 49705 bp, 35 predicted proteins | sample EPASupsiteHSE623_FD_64525 | JGI IMG/M metagenome (GOLD analysis project Ga0074195, IMG submission 64525) | Bioremediated contaminated groundwater from EPA Superfund site, New Mexico - Sample HSE6-23 | ecosystem: Environmental > Aquatic > Deep subsurface > Groundwater > Contaminated ...
TGTATCATGTTGCCTTCTACCGGCTTGTCTATACCAATTGTCCACTCTTTACCTTTGGAATTGACTCCCTTGCAAAAAATCTCTCCTCCAACTTCTACCAGATAGTTCCTGATACCCAGCTTGTCGAACTCCTTTGCAATAACATCGGCAGTATAGCCTTGCGCTATTGCATTTGCATTGAGCGTGAGCCTTTTATCGCTTTTCACCAGTGCTCCGTCCACTATATTCACCTTGTCCATTCCTACATAAGGAAGTATGCTGTCTATCATTGCCTGTGTCACATGTTCTTTGTTCTTAAAACCAAAGCCCCATATATCGAAAAGTGGTGCTCCCGAAATGTCAAAAGCTCCGTTGCTTATCTGATAAATCTCTTTAGATCTGTTGAAAACATTTATAAACAGAGAATCAATCACGGCACTGTCACCTCTGTTCAGTTTGGAAATTACCGAACTGTCGTTGTATACAGAAAGTGAGTTGTCTACCTTTAGAAGAATGTCATTTACAAAACTGTCCAATGAGTCTTTAACATCCGGTGAATATGCAATATGATAGGTGGTTCCCTGAGTGAATCCCTCGATATTTCTATAGGCAATCTCCCTTGAACAAGCACTGGATATTATAGTCAGAATAATAATTGAGGTGAAAATAAAATGCGATGTTTTGCAATATTTCATGACGCTGGTATAATTTGGCACAAATTTAGTATAAAAAACATATCTTTGTATGTTAAAAATGAACTCTAAATATAATATGAGACAATTCGCCAAACTGTTTTTTCCGATAATTATTTTAAGTATTCTCGTCGGAACTTCTTGTAAAAAAAGTGAAACCGACACAACTGTCGTGTACATGACCGGAACTCTTACATTCAGTCTCCCGGACTTTATAATTGCTTCAAGCGTAATTGAGCTCAATGCAACCGGAATTACAGAACCGACAACCGGTATTGCATATAAATGGACTATTCCCGGTTTCAGCGTTGATTCTGTAAAAACTCAGGTAGCTTCGGTAAACGCACCTTCTGTAGTTGGAAATTATACAGTTACAATTACCGCTTCTCATCCGGACTACTCTACAAAAACTGTTTCAAGGTCAACAATTGTAATTAACCCTTCATCGTCGGAAAGTTTTTCAGGTGTGGTTAACGGACCCAATTTCATTACTGATTCAAGGGACGGAAAAAAATACTACTATAATACTGTTGGCGGTCTTGACTGGTTCACTTCAAACCTTAACTGGGCAGGTGCCGGAAGAGTATACAGAGAAACTGATGCACTTTCATACATCTACGGTCGTTTGTACTCATGGACTGAGGCTACAGGAGGTGTATCTGCGAATACTCTTGGCGGCGGACCAAAAGGTGTCTGCCCTACCGGTTGGTCGGTCCCTACAGAAAAGGACTGGGAGAGTCTGGCTAAGGCACTTAACAGCAACGCCGACATCTCTTTTGACAGTACTTGGCCGAATCTGGGCGGAAAGGTGACAGTGAATGCGAAACTTAATTCTGGTAATATCTGGAAGTACAGTCCTAATAATTTACAGAACAACATGTTCTTTTGGAACGCCCTGCCTGCAGGTAATGCATCGGAGAATTTCACAAGGTATTCAAACATAAATTTATACGGATTCTGGTGGTCATCAACGGAAAAGGATGCAGCTAACGGACTATACCGATACATCTACTTCGACAGCCCGGATTTCCCTTACAATTTTGCAAACAAGAGCTATTTCGGAGCATCGGTAAGGTGTGTCCGCAAGGTTCAATAAATCTTAACCCACAAAAAATTTTATTATGAAATTATCAAAAGGTATCATTACACTGCTAGTAATTCTGGGAGCGTTCGTTCTTCTCTTCTTTTGGGCCATGGGTGGTTACAATAAAATGGTTTCTCAGGAGGAAGGAGTTACCTCTGCCTGGTCGCAGGTAGAAAACGTATATCAAAGAAGGGCCGATCTTATTCCGAACCTTGTTGCAACCGTTAAGGGTTATGCTGCTCACGAGCAGGAGACTCTTGAAGGTGTTGTGAATGCAAGGGCCAAGGCTACTCAGACAACAATTGACCCTACCAACATGACTCAAGCGAGTCTGGATAAATTTCAGGCAGCTCAGGGAGAACTTAGTTCTGCTCTAAGCAGGCTGATGGTTGTTGTTGAGAAGTATCCAGATCTTAAAGCTAACCAGAACTTCCTTGAGCTTCAGGCTCAGCTGGAGGGCACAGAAAACAGAATCACAGTTGAGAGACAGAAGTACAACGACATTGCAAAGTCTTACAACACTCTCATCCGTCAGTTTCCTAAAAACGTAATAGCAGGTCTGTTTGGTTTCGAAAGAAAGGTTTACTTCGAGGCTAAAGAGGGTGCAGAGAATGCTCCTAAGGTTGAATTTTAACCGTGGGAACAGATACATTTCTCTCAAAAGCAGATCAGTCGCTTATTGTTAAGTCTATTGAATCTGCGGAGCTCAACACGTCCGGCGAGATTAGGGTTCACATAGAATCCTCGTGCAAGGCCGATCCTGTTGAGAGGGCCGTCTACATATTCAACAAGCTCAAGATGTTCAAAACTAAGGACCGTAACGGGGTCCTTATTTACATTGCCTATAAGTCAAGAAAGTTTTCAATAATCGGCGACTCGGGAATCAACTCCAAGGTACCGGCAAACTTCTGGGACGAAATCAAGGAGAAGCTGTTGAACTCTTTTATCTCTGGCGACATCGTTACCGGTCTGACCACTGCTATCGAAATGTCCGGAGAGAAGCTTAAAGAATTTTTTCCATACGCTAAAGACGACATAAATGAACAGAGCAATGAGATCTCGTTTGGTAAATAGAGCATTTGCTATGGCAGACAGAGTCTTTGCCGCGGGCAACAATTTTTTTGCTGTTGCAGGCAGAGTCGTTGCGGTTGGCAACAAAACTTTTGCTCTGGCAGGCAGAAGGCTCTCTGTTGCCTGTCTGCTCCTTATGTTTATATTTGTTTCCTCTACTATGCTCCAGGCTCAGGTTCCGGCAAGACCCTCTCCACCAAAACTGGTGAATGACCTTGCGGGAATTTTTTCGTCAGAAGATGTAATCTACCTCGAAAACAAGCTTGTAGATTTTGCCAACAAAACTTCAAACCAGATAGCAGTTGTGACCCTTAAATCCCTAGAGGGTATGGACAAGTCGCAGATGGCATATTCGATTGGCGAACAATGGAAGGTTGGTCAGGAGAAGTTTGACAATGGTGTTGTAATTCTTATTAAGCCCAAAGCCGGCAGCGAAAGAGGCGAAGTCTTCATTGCCACCGGTTACGGACTTGAGGGTGCACTGCCCGATGCAATATGTAAACGTATTATTGAGAACGAGATGATCCCGGAATTTCGGTCAGATAACTACCTCAGCGGTGTAGATAAAGCTTTGGCGGTTATAATGCCGATTGCTGCAGGCGAGATCAGCTCTGCTGAATACGCCAAGAAAACTGCAGGCTCAGGGGCATTCGGCTCTATTGGCCTTGTAATCTTCATTATCGTAATCTTCATTATTATGGTCTCCAAGAAGGGAGGCTCCTCAAACATTGGGGGAGGCGGCAAAAAAGGACCAAGCGCAATGGAACTCTTACTTTTGGCGTCACTAATGTCCGGCGGCAGAGGTCGCTCAGGCGGATTCGGCGGTGGCGGAGGCGGTGGCTTCGGAGGCTTTGGCGGCGGCGGGTTTGGCGGCGGAGGAGCTGGCGGCAGCTGGTAACCTTGCCACAGTTTTTAGCAACTATTTAATATTCAACTAAATAATAAGGCCAGACAAAATTTGTCTGGCCTTATTATTTACATATAGCTTGAATTTAAATTTGGTGGACAGTTAGTAACTAATTGATTAGCATGCGTATATGCGTGTCTCTCATTTTCATTGCTTAGCTTACTTTGCGCCTCAATTTGCGGTAATTGCTTATTTATATGCATATTACAAAATCAGAACTCTTTTATTTGACGACTTTACAAGATACAACATGCTAGTAAATAGCGATTTGCCACGTTTTGCGGCGCGTCCATGTGGGAAACGCCAAGGAAGTTTAAAGCTCAAAGAGCTCAAGAAGGTATGTGTCGGCAAGATTTGCCTCCACATGGTTTTACTACCACATTGCAGTAGTTTTTAGTAACTCGCTTATAAACAGATAATTATCAGAATAGTAAGGCCGGACAATCTATGTCCGGCCTCACTATTTACTTATCTTATAAGAAGTTACTAAAAACTACTGCAATGTCAGGTGTACCACCACAATCTCAGAGACTGTGCCGATTCTGTATTTCGGGCCCCAGAGTCCGAGGCCGGATGAGACATAGTAGTGGGTGTTGCCTTTTTTCTTATAGCCGTATGGTAACTCGAATATCCAGCTGACGATGTGGTTGCCGGGCCAGAATTGTCCGTTGTGGGTATGCCCGGAAAGTTGCAGGTCTATGCCGTTCTGCTCTGCATCGGCAAGGTTGAATGGCTGATGGTCGAGCAGTATCTTTGGGATATCTGCATCAAGCCCCTTTACAAGATCGGTAAGAGTAGCCCTATGATGGTTTGTCTTGTCGTCACGGCCGATGATGTAGAGTGTGCTGTCGGCTGCAAGAGCAGAGGAGTCCTTCAGAAAGTGAATGCCGGCCGATTCAAGGTATTTGTAGATTTCTTCCTTGTGTCCACCATAAAATTCATGGTTGCCCGTAATTGCATAAACGCCATGGGTGGCTTTAATCTGCGCTAGCACCTCTGCCATCTTCTCATTAACCAGAGGAGCAAGATTCATGTCGGCTATATCGCCGGCCAGCAGTACAAGGTCGGGGTTCTGATTGTTAATAAGGGCCACATATCTCTCTAAGTTCTTGCGGTTTATGTATGAACTAAGGTGTATGTCGCTGGCCATGACTATAGTCAGCTGTTTTTGAGCAGCCAACTCTCCTGGTACCTCGTCTATGTTTGTCAGCTCTTTTGAGAGCTTCTCGTTGGCTGTCTGTTTCTGGATATACTGTGGCTTATCAAGAGTGATGTCGAGTGTGGTGACTATAGGGTTGTTGAACTTGTGATTGCCAAAAGCGAGAAGGGTAGAGACAAAAACAACTCCGGTCACAGCCAGAGCAAGCTTTACAATAGCATAGTGGTCCTTTATGAAAAGGGGCAGGAAGTGGAAAAAGTGGTTAGCGATCCTGACGATGTCTATTGCAAATACATAGAAAAAGAGGTAGATGACGGCAATGAGCCATGTGAAACCCACTGCAGAAAGAACGGAGGAGAATCCCTCGGGAAGACTATCACCCAGAAACATCCTTGCAAAGAAAGATGCCATGGAGAGTGCAAAAATGAGTGTATAGCCAATTTTAAGCCATAAGCCGGTTGGCAATGATTGCCATCCTCTTATAAAAACATAGGTGGTTACACCCATGACCACTGAAAGAACTACTAGAAAAAACAGGTATTTCATCCGCAAATAATTATTTGTTTACAGATTACATAAGTTTCTTGAAGAAGTCGTTGCCCTTGTCGTCCACCAGAATGAAGGCAGGGAAGTTTTCAACTTCAATCTTCCAGATAGCCTCCATGCCCAGTTCGGGATATTCAAGAACCTCGACTTTCTTTATGCTGTCCTGAGCAAGTATTGCTGCAGGGCCGCCAATGCTGCCGAGATAGAACCCGCCATACTTATGACAGGCATCGGTAACCTGCTGGCTCCTGTTTCCTTTGGCTATCATTATCATGCTACCACCATTGCTCTGGAAAAGATCTACATAGGAGTCCATACGGCCCGCAGTTGTAGGTCCGAATGAACCACTTGGCATTCCGACAGGGGTTTTGGCAGGTCCTGCATAGTAGATAGGGTGATCCTTAAGATACTGAGGCAGACCCTCACCTGCGTCAAGACGCTCCTTGAGTTTTGCATGGGCTATGTCCCTTCCAACAACGATTGTACCATTAAGCAGAAGGAAAGTAGATACCGGATATTTTGACAGATCGGCCAAAACCTCCTTCATAGGACGGTTCAAATCGATCTTTATTCCACCTTCATGAGCAGCGTTGCCTGTTCTGAATTTCTCAGGAACCAGCCTGATTGGGTTTGAATCAAGAGTCTCCAGCCAGATTCCCTCCTTATTGATCTTTGCCTTTATGTTTCTGTCGGCACTGCACGAAACACCCATACCCACAGGGCACGACGCTCCATGTCTTGGCAAGCGGATAACCCTTATGTCGTGAGCAAAGTATTTGCCACCGAACTGTGCCCCTATTCCAAGAGCATGAGCAGCCTTAAGCAGCTTAGCCTCCATCTCCAGATCTCTGAAAGCATGCCCCTCCTCACCACCGGTTTTTGGCAGCTCGTCAAGATATTTTGCAGATGCAAGCTTTACATTTTTCATACACATCTCGGCAGATGTACCGCCAATTACAAATGCTATATGATATGGGGGACAGGCGGCTGTTCCAAGGGTCTTCATCTTCTCAATCAGAAACTTCTCTAGCGAAACAGGGTTAAGTAAAGCCTTTGTCTCCTGGAAGAGGTAGCTCTTGTTAGCAGACCCACCCCCTTTGGCAACAAACAGAAACTTGTACTCGTTTCCATTTGTAGCATAAATATCAATCTGAGCAGGAAGATTGTTTCCTGAGTTCTTCTCGTTATACATGTCCAGAGCAATGGTCTGAGAGTAGCGCAGGTTGTCCTGAGTGTAAGTATCAAAAACACCATGCGAAAGAGCCTCCTCATCGCCGCCGCCTGTCCACACACCCTGCCCCTTCTTTCCCACTATTGTAGCGGTACCTGTATCCTGACAAAAAGGCAAAACCCCTTTTGAAGAGATATCGGCATTCAACAACATTGTAAGAGCAACTGCCCTGTCGTTAACGCTCGCCTCGGGGTCACTCAGAATTTTTGCAACCTGCTCGTTATGTTCCGGACGAAGCATGAATGCAATATCGTGAAACGCCTGTTTTGCCAGCAACCTCAAACCTTTGGGATCCACCTTAAGTATCTCCTGTCCATCCATCTGAGTTACAGAAACATATTCTTTTGTGAGCAGATGGTACTCTGTCTTATCTTTCCCCAAAGGGAACATTTCGTTAAACTTAAACTCCATATCTAAATAGTGTATGTGGTTATGTTGATGTAATTATGTTAGTCCGGTTATCTAAAAACAACAATCGTTAATGGATAGAGTTCTCCATAAGGAAAGATTTCATGAACTCATTTATATCGCCATCCAGAACTCCCTGAGTATCTGACGTTTCATATCCCGTCCGTAAATCCTTGACCATTTTATACGGGTGGAGCACATAACTCCTTATCTGCGAACCCCATTCAATCTTCATTTTGGTACCCTCAAGTTCGGCAGCCTTCTCCCTCCTCTTTCTCAGCTCCAACTCATAGAGATGCGATTTAAGAATTCTAAGTGCATTCTGACGGTTGTCGAGCTGAGATCGCGATTCGGTATTCTCCACACAAATACCAGTAGGAAGGTGCCTCACCCTCACCCCGGTCTCCACCTTGTTCACATTCTGCCCCCCTGCTCCACCGGAACGAAAAGTGTCCCACTCAATATCCCCGGCATTTATCTCAATTTCGATAGTATCGTCTACCGCAGGATAGACAAAGACAGAAGAGAATGTGGTCTGACGCTTCCCCTGCGAATTGAACGGAGAGATCCTCACGAGCCTGTGCACTCCGTTTTCGGTTTTTAGGTAGCCGTAGGCATAATCACCCTCAAACTCAATTGTAACAGATTTGATTCCTGCCTCCTCGCCCTCAAGCAGGTCGTAGATATGCACTTTATAGCCATTTCTCTCGCCCCAGCGGACATACATCCTCATAAGCATAGACGACCAGTCGTTGCTCTCTGTACCACCGGCCCCTGAGTTGATCTTAAGAATAGCACCCAGATTATCACCCTCGCTGCCAAGCATATTTCTGATTTCCAGTGCATCCAGAATAGAGATAAGTTCCTTGTAGTGGACCTCAAGCTCCTTTTCCAGAGAACTGTCTTCCTTAGAGAAGTCAATCAAAACCTCAAGGTCACCGATAGATTTTTCAATCTCCGAGAATCCCTTTACCCAATACCTTGTAGCTGAAATCTTTTTAAGAAACACCTCTGCCCCCTTAGGATCGTTCCAGAAGTCCGGGGCCTGGGTCCTTGCTTCACCCTCCTTTAGTTCTTCGATTTTACTATCGATGTCAAAGAGACCTCCCCAACGTAAGTGCACGCTGCTGGATCTCTTTCAATTGCTCCAGATTAATCATTTTTATTCAGTTTTTGAACTGCGAAGTTAACCAATAATTTTGTTAACCGCCTGCAAAATTTTGTCGTATTCGAAACCCCGCGAAAGAGCAAACCTGATAAGCTTGAATTTGCGACTCTCCTGCTCCTCTCCCGGTTTAAGGCTCCTTGCCTTGGTCTCCAGAATCCTGAGCAGTGTGTTCCTCTCGCTGTCGACATCTAGTTGCGAAAAGGCATAACTGATTGCCTCCTCAGAAACCCTCCTGTTTTTAAGTGCAAATGCAATTTTGCGGACACCCCAGCCACTCAGTCGCGACTTATCCCTTACAAAAGCCAGAGCAAACCGCTCCTCGCTGAGAAAATCGTCGGCCTTAAGCTTGATAATTATAGCATTGACCTCCGCTGGAGACAATTCATAACGCTTTAGTTTCAAGCGGATATCGTGCTCGCAATACTCACGTGCAGAACACATCCTCTGCATAGATGAGAGTGCACCGGACACCGGTTTCGGGCTTTTTTTGTTGTTGGTTGGACCGTCCATAAATCTGACTTCAAAAATAGTCAATTATTTTCGTGTTGAATTATCGCACATTCTTTTTACCTTTATTTTTCAATTCTTAACGTATAAAATTCAGATGACGACTAAAGGGAAGGTGGTGATTATTGGTGCCGGCATAGGAGGTATAGCCACGGCTGCATTTTTGGCAAAACAGGGTTTTAGTGTAGAGGTATACGAGAAAAATGCGAACCCTGGGGGACGTTGCAGTCAAATGGTACAGGAGGGGCACCGGTTCGATCTGGGGGCAACCATACTGTTGATGCCGTCGCTTTACAGAGAGGTTTTCACTGCATTGGGGCTGGACATGGACAAAGAGCTCGAAACCACCTCACTCGAACCGGTTTACAAAATATTTTACGGCGACGGCAGCGATTTCCCTTACACCCGCATCGAGGAACAGATGAAGGCACAACTCGAGGCAATTGAACCCGGCAGCTATCTGCAATACAAAAAGTATGTAAAAGAGGGGTACGATTTCTTCAACCGCTCAATGAACGGCCTGCTAAACAGGAATTTCGACAATATCTTCCAGTTCATAAACTTTAAAAATCTGCTGCTGCTTATCCGCCTGAAAACCTGGATACGACACACAGATTATATAAAACGATTCTTCAAGGACGACCGTCTGCAAAAGGCATTCACTTTCCAGAACATATATGTGGGTCAGAACCCCTTCCGTCAGCCTGCATTTTTCTCAATGCTCTCAAGCGCAGAGGTGATTGAGGGAGCCCTGTTCCCAAAAGGGGGCATGCACAGGATTGTGGAAACTCTGCTCAGGAAAGCAATAGATAACGGCGCAAAATTTTATTATAAGAAAGAGGTGGAGAGGATTGTCACTGAGGGTAATAGAGCTACAGGGATACAATTGAAACACGGGAAGAGAGTAGAAGCAGATTATGTGATTGCCAATGCCGACCTTCCTTATGTTTACAATGAGCTGCTTCCCGACAATGCCACAGCAAACAGTCTTAAGAAAAAGGAGTACTCCTGTTCTGCAATGGTGTTTCACTGGGGTGTCGACAAAATCTATCCTCAGCTTGAGCACCACAGCATTTTCCTGAACGAACCATACAAAGAGGGAATGAGAATAATCTTCGACGAAAAATCATTGTCGGCAAATCCAAGTTTCTACGTACATGCGCCAACTCGCACCGATGCAACAGCAGCGCCGGAAAATCAGGATACAATGTCGGTAATCATTCCGGTTGGTCGTGTAGACGAAAATCACAAGCAAGACTGGCAGAGCCTAAAAAAATCGGCCCGCGAGTCTGTAATCCGTCGTCTTAAAGAGGCAGGACTAACCGATATAGAAGAGCATATAAAGTTCGAGATATGTTACCTGCCAACAACATGGGAGAGTTACTGCAATGTAGTACATGGTTCAGTCTTTGGCAGTCTGAGCCATACAATTTTCCAGATGGGCTATTTTCGTCCGCGTAATCGCCACGACAAATATAAAAACCTCTATTTTGCCGGAGGAAGCACCCACCCTGGCAATGGTGTCCCACTTGTGCTTCTGTCGGCCAAACTGACAAGCGAACGAATTTTAAAGGCAACAAAAAAATAAGCTCCATGGAAATATCTTCACAAACAGGCAAACAACTCTATACCGATATCTTCAACAGCATAGACTTTGAAAAGATAATTGACCACCCAAATATACTTATTGCTGCAAATTTCTGGGACGCCGAGAGATACCGTGCCGCAAAGGTGTGTTACAGGTTTATGCGATATATTGACGATTTGGTAGACAACTATAAATCTGAACATATAACCATAGATGCCGACGAGAAAATCAGACTCGAAGCCGAAGTGAGCCGATGGATAAAAAGTGTCATGACAGCAACCGACTTTGTTCAGGCGAGTGATGAAATGAGGGAACTTATTGAAACCGTCAGGAAGTTCCACATCCCTGTCTGGCCCCTGGAGGCGTTTGCCAAATCTATGATTTACGATATTTACAACGACGGGTTCGCATCAATTCAGGCCTTTAAAGATTATGCAGCAGGGGCGTCAGTAGCTCCGGCAGCCATTTTCGTACATCTGTGCGGTCTCAGAAAAGTGAACGGCGAATATCAGGTCCCTGATTTTGATGTAAGGAACGCAGCTGAATCATGCGCTATTTTCAGCTATCTGGTACATATTATCCGCGATTTTGTGAAGGACCACACCCACAATCTCAACTACTTCCCCAACGACCTGATGGTCAAAAACAACCTCGACCGTCAGAACCTTTTGCAAATGGCTCAGGGGGCTCCAATCACAGACGGCTTCAGAAATATGATAGCCGAACTCTACCATGAAGCAGATAAATACAGAGTAAAAACATTAGAGATAATCCGTGAGATAAAACCGCTTGTAGTGCCCCGCAGCGAACTCAGCCTCGAAATCATCTTTGCCCTCTACACTATGGTCTTCGACCGCATAGACATAAAACGCGGAACTTTTACAACCGCAGAACTCAACCCCACAGCAGCAGAGATAAAGCAACGGGTGTGGGATGTGATTAAAAAATTTGTTGTCTCAACCAGATTGCCATAAAGTGATCGTAAACGATATAACCGTCCTTAGTTTTGTAAACCAGCTCTTTATTAATTAAATTCTTTAGTGCACTGTTCACGCTGCTTGCTGCCTTGAGTTTATATCCGGCAATGAACTCTCCGGAATTGATCTCCTTAACACATTTTGATTTGGCAATAGCTTTGAGTAGCCTGGCATTACTCAATGGGTAAGCAGTCAGGAGATTCTCGTATGCGTAAGTAGATTCGGCAACTACCTCATCAATGGCGTAATTCACCAATTGGTTATCAATTTGTTGGTTGTATCCGTAAAGACGGTTGAGAAGAACCTGTATATACCAGGTATGACCGCTGAACTCATCGTATAGGTAATCAAATGTCTGCTTATCAAGAGTTCGACCCTGTTGAACAAAAAAATCTGATGCAAATTGATAATACTCTGTTTTATCAATGCTGTCCACAGATAGCAATTGCGTACTTTGATAGAATGGACGTTTTGCAGAAAGGAATATCTCCTGCATTACATGTTGCTTACTTCCTGCAAAAATGAAGTTGATATTTGGAATAAACTGGATATATGATCGGAGAAGTGCCTCGATGCCTTTTTCTGGATAACCGGAAATTTGCTGAAACTCATCAATCGCTATATAACATCTTTTATCTGAAGATTGCAGGTATTCGAAAATTTCTTTTAATGTTTTCTCTTCTGATAACGGTGCTACATCGATTGTGAATTTTGGAATTCCTGTTAGCTCATCAAAGGTAAAAACTGGCCGACAACTCTTTATAAACTGGCTTACTCTGCCAATTGCTTTTTGTGGAGTTGTATCCAGACAGCCAAGTACTGTGTTTGCAAAAAGTCGGATAAATTCACTTAAATTTTGTGTTGGATAGATATCTAAATAAATTGTTACTATATCTGGTTGTTGCTCTTGAAGTTTGTAAAATACATTTTTTATAAGCCCTGTTTTACCCATACGACGGGGAGCAGTCAAAGTAATGTTTCTACCGTTATGTAGAGCTTTTAACATTGTTTCTGTCTCCTGAGTACGGTCGCAGAAAAACTGCGGGCTGAAATATCCTGAAATCAGGAATGGGTTATTTGGTTTCATTTTTACGCATTTTATTCATTACACATTTTGCGTTACGCGTTTTACGTTACACAAATTACGCAATAAGAATTTTAATAACCAAATAATGTTAGACTGCGCACAAATTGTCCTATTATTATCGGTATCCAAAGTATTTTAATAATATCATGTGATTTGTTTTTCAATTACCCATTTACCTACTTAGCGATTACTACAACTGGATTATCATTCTCATTAAGGTTTTTGACAATCTTCGCCAGTTTTGGAGAGACGGTGTGGGTGCTTGCATATTCTATAAGCGAAGCAGCTGAGATAACCATTACAAGACTATTGTCGTATGAAACATATGCAGGCCAGAACGGAGGACCACCCAAAAGGTTCTCGCGGAATCCCAGAACTCCCTTTTCTGTCTGATTAAGGAATGAAAACTCACCCGTCTTCTTCTTAAAGATTGCATAGGAATCGTTAAGAACATAGGTCCTTTTTCCGTTGGCTGATATTTTGTCGTAAGGTTCATGTGTATAGTCTCTCAAAGCAACATGTAGAAGCAGAAAGTTGTCAGTCTCCATTATCTCATCTCGGCCCATGAGCGATATATGTTTCCCTTTTGTAGCACTAATGGAAGATCTATCCATAGAGTAATTCCGAAACTTGCCAAAATTGAATATATATGGCGTATCGACTAGTAAATCGGACCCAATTGATAGTACAGAATCGATACTTTCATAAACTAAGCGGATTTTATCTTTGTATCTTAATGAGAAAGGCACGTCAGGACTAATCAGTATTTTTACTTTTGATTCCTTATTTTGATAAGTCCTTTTTCCTCCTGGTCCTAATAATGCCGTAGGTTTCAGTTCACTGAAGATCTGATATGCAGGCAATTTTGCTATTGGGATAAGGAATTTAACCTCACCCAGAGAGTCATATACAACAGCAGAGAATTTGGGTTTATCATTGTAAAATCTAATTGCTGCCACATAGGTAGTATCATTAAGCCATAGAGGATCATCTATGCCGATTTTTTGTTTTTTAGAGGGAACAAATTTGCTGATGAATTTTCCTGTACTATCATATTTGAATACATACCCGCCTGTAGAATTAATAATAAGACTGCCGTTATGTGGGGATATATATATATTTCCCGGAAAGAGATACTCCTGAGGACCTCGTCCTCTTCTCCCAAAATTTCTCAGAAACTTACCATCATTATCAAATATTTTAATACTATCTGTTATATCTCTTATATATATCCTGCCATTTTCGTAAATCACTCTTACTATCCTACCAACAAGCGACGCAGTAGAAGTTTCCAATGGGATATAGCGAATCTCCTTTGCCACTTCGCTTATATCTGTAATTCTCCCTCCACCGACACTGCCGGCTACATCTATAACTCTCAAATCCCTTACCTCTTTACCATTATTTGGTGAGCAGGAAGGTGACACAAATATTAATGCCACAACAATAATACAACCTATACTTTTCATCATTGACTAATCTATAATAAATGGGAATCTTGTATTATCAAATTTAACAAGAATAACAACAGATAAAACACAGAAAACACATGCTACATTTTGTTGCGCTTTTTCATCCGATAACAAAGTGATTATCTGATGTTTCAAAAATTTCAGTTGCGCTTTGTTGCGCTTTGTTGCGCTTTAGTCGCGGTGATTCAGATCTTTTAAAAAGATATTAAAGGTGATTTTGGGGTCATAAGGAAGGCCCTCTATTGCAAGAATTTTTCCTTTGATTCTTGCTTTCATAGCTCTCACACTTGATTGTGAATTACTGAGCAACTCCGAGATCTCTTTTGAACTGAACTTTAGGTCGAATAAAATTAAAACAATAATTTCCATGTCGGATAAAGTTGTCAGATATTTTACATTTGGATTGGCAGAAACAAAATTATCACTATGCGCCAATACAGATAGGTTGTCCTTCGAAAGTGACCGGATGCTGTTAAGAGTGTCATTTATATCATCTGACAATTCACTTGAAAACTTTCTGCTTCGGTTGGCGTGTTTGTTAACATCGTCAACTAATTTTGGAAGAGCTTCCACAGATGTTTCGCGAAGTTGGCTAATGAAATTGGTTCTTTTTAGTTCGCCTTCAAGAGTTACAATCTTTTTCTTATATTCTTCCCGTTCGAATTGAGCTGCTTTAATTTTCTTTCTTAGGAATAGGATCGCTAAAGAGAAACTTAATACCAATATAAAAACTGTTATCCATAACCTGTTATTTTCCTTTTCTACTTTTGCCTCCCTATCACCCCTCATTCCTAACCATGATTTTGGAACTGTCACTTTGTCTTTATCCATTTTAGCGCGATAAGAGAGGAAAGAATGAATGTATTTTTGGTTGTACTCAAAAGCGGATTTAAAATCTCCTTGTAAGGAATAGGTATTGGCTAACAATCTGTAATTTGGATGCAGGCTATTCTCAGTTGAGTCTTCAGTAAATTTCAGAGCAAGCTTGGCATAAAATAAAGCACTGTCCGGATTATTTATAGTTATGTATTTTGCGGCGATTTTACTATAGAGATTGTCCTCTTTAAATTTACCAATCAGTGTCTTACCCCTTATCTCCAACATTTTTTTTAGAGACTCTATTGATTTAATATACTCTTTTTTGATTGAATAATAATTCTCAAATCTATTGAAAAGGTCATACTTTATATTTGGTGCAAGTGTGTCCGGATTACCAAATGAGTTAAGAAGAGCAAGAGCCATTTCATTTTTATCTTTAATTAGATATATTTCAGCTAGTTCAAGCTTAGCTCTCTGAACCTCTTTATGATAATTTAACTTTGTATTAAGATCGATACTTTTTGTAAAGTATTTTTCAGGAATTTCAACTGATCTTTCAACTGCTTTAACTCTTGGATCAATAAGAATGATATCTGATGATGCGTTAAACAAGTAAGCTTTTCCCAGACAACTGTAAATCTGGCTCTTAAAGTCGTTATCCTGAATATCGTATTTATAAAATATCCTTTCTGCCTCTTTTAGATTGTAACACAAATAAGAGTCGCGTAAGTTTGCTTCATTAATCAAAAGACCCTTGTAAAGAATAGATCTGCAGGTATTTCTGTAGTCTTTCCTTTTTTATACCAATCTACGGCAACCGAAATAACTGAGTCATCCTTCTCTGTTATATCTGCTTTGTTTCTGGCAATTGTTAATAATAGCGAGTAGCTCTGTTCTTTTTAGATAAATCCTTTGAACTCAGAGTTGCCAGACTATCCAGAATCTCTTCCGGCTTTTCGTACAATATCTTATCCCATACTTGCAGTTTATAGTAAATCTTGCCCTGCTCACCCTTGAATGATGAGCATGAGAGCAGCGGGCACAATAGTATAATTGTCAGGAATTTTTGCATAATATGCAAAAATAGTAAATATCAACAAATTGTCCTATTTGACAATTCTATTCTAAAAATTTGACCAAATTGCACCTACCGGGCAGGCACTCTGTGCTGCTTTAAACATTTGTTCATTAGTAATCGGGTTTCTTACATTTGCTTTACCATCGTTATCCTCAAAAAAATCAACAGGATCGATTGTCCAGCAATCACCACATGAAATGCACAGATTTTTATCTACTGTTCCAAAATAGGTTTCATCTTTTACCATAGCAAAAAAGTTTATAAAAGTAAAATTCAATAAAAATTAGGATAGATATTTGAAACATTTTGTTTATTGTTTCGGTTTTCTTCGTCTCAATTTTATCCGAAAGATATCTTTGAATTTATATATAATACTAATATTTATAACTATTCTAGTTATTGTTGCGATTTTTTTGCGCTTTAGCTGCGTTGATTCTGGTCTTTCGAGAAGATCCGGAAGGTGTTTTCAGGATTGAATGGTAGCCCTTCTGTTAAGAGAATTTTTTCCTTTATCCTTGTTTTTATAGCTCTTACACTCGATTGTGTAGTATTGAGCAAATCTGCAATTTCCTTAGAGTTGAATTTGAGATCGAACAAAACCAGAATTATGATTTCCATATCAGATAGAGAAATCAGATATTTTACATTTGGGTTCGCAATTAAAAAGGCCTTACTATGAGTTATAGCAGAAAAATTGCTTTTTGCATGGGAACGGATACTATTTATTGAGCTATTTAAATCATCTGATAATTCATGTGAATACTTTCTGCTTCTGCTTGCCTGTTTGTTAATATCATCTATAAACCTGGGAAGAGCCCCCACCAACGTTTCATGAAGAAGTTTGATGAATTTGGTTTTCTTGAGCTCGTCGTCTAGATTAGCTATCTGATTTTGACAGTAAGCAAGTTCCTTCAAAGCTTGCCGGGATTTTTTTCTTGACCGTATAATGATTACTGAAAAACAAACAACTATAAGAAAACCTGAAATGGCCAGGATTTTGTTTTTACTTTTCTCTCTCTTAAGAATATCTTTCACTACTGACAACTCAAACTTTGTCTTTCTTAATACTTTTCTATCTTGTAAAGATGATAATCTTAAGTAATTAGTAAAAGTTTTCCCGCTATTTTCATATGCCGACTTGTAATCACCAACAGAAGCATAAATATCAGCTAGCAGTTTGTAATTTGCAAAAGAAGTCTTTTCATTGGCCTCTTCATCTGTTTTAAGAGCCAGTTTTGCATAAAAAAGAGAACTGTCGACTTGGTTAATATATGAGAAAGATCTGGCAGCTAATCTGTAAAAATAAGATAACATTGGTTCAAATTTGCTATTTTTCTTTCTTATTTCAATTATCTTATGAAGATAAAATATTGCTTTTTTATGGTCAATTAAACTTGCTTGTGAATATAAAGAATTATATGCTCTGTATAGGTTGTATCTTATAAATGGAGACAATCGTTCCGGATCACCTAACGAGTTAAGAATAGCCAGCGCCTCTTTCTCTTTTTTTTGTGTCAACTTTATTTGAAACAGTTCCAGTTTGGCATTTTGTGTTTCTATTTTATTAGAAAATTTATTATTAATAGCTATGCTCTTTAAAATATACTCTTCCGAAATTTTATGTGTTCTGTCAAAAGAGATTTCATCAGGTGAACTTATTTTATTAGTCCAATAAATACGACCCAATAAAGTGTAAATCTGACTTTTAAAGTCATTGTCCTGAACGTTTTTTTTATAAAAGATTTTTTCTGCGTCAAGTAGTTTGTAATACAACAATGAGTCTCTTAAGTTACATCTGTTAATTACAAGCCCCCTGTAGAGAATAGATCTGCAAGTATTTCTGTAGTCTTTCCTTTTTTTGTACCAATCTACGGCATCCGAAATAACTGAGTCATCCTTTTCTGTTATATCTGCTTTGTTTCTTGCAATTGTTAATAAAAGCGAGTAATAAGCTCTGTTTTTCTTAGACAAATCCTGCAAACTAAGAGTTGCCAGACTATCCACAATCTCTTCCGGCTTTTCGTACAATAACTTATCCCATACTTGCAGTTTATCGTAAATCTTGCCCTGCTCACCCTTGAATGATGAGCATGAGAGTAGCAGGCATGAAAATATAATAGTCAGAAATTTTTGCATAATGGACAAAAATAGCAAATATCAGTGAAATTCCCTTAAAACACACTAAGCTCTGCCAAAGCTTTAGCCAAAAAAATTGATCTGCCAGTTGTTTTCACAACTATCATATAATGAAAGTGATACAAAAATATTTTGTGAGGTTTTTACAGAAAATTTATTTGTAATATGCTTATAAACAAGCTTTTCTTAAAACAACTGGCAGATCGTACATGTTTGTTTTAAAAATATCATGTTTAGTAATTATACTAGTCTGAATATAAGATTAATACCACTTATCGTGCCACGCTAAATCCCTTTGTCCTGAAACCGCCAGATTGGGAGGAAGAAAATTATTCCGATTATTGAGAAGACCAGCCCTCCCATTGTTCCTACTGCAAATGCAAACCAGAAGACCTCATTCTTGCCGTCGAACAGGAATGGTATAAGGCCAAGTACTGTTGAGAGAATCGTGAGCATGATAGGGATTATTTTGTGATTGTAGGCTTTTATGAAGTCGGAGAGTGACGATCGTCTTCCATGCTGGTATTTCCTTTGGATGTTGTACTGGTTTATGATGTATATTCCGGCATTAACCGAGATTCCGCTCAGCATTATAAGTGCCGCTAGTCCACCCTGATCGAATGAAAATTCCGTAAAGTAGAATGTGAGAAACAGACCTATGAAAGATATTGGTATCAGCAGTATGATTATAAGTGGCTGCACTATGGATTCAAAAAGGATGGCGCAGATAAGGTAAATTATTGCAATAATTATGAAAAGCACCCAGAAGTATGTTGCGTTATCGAAAAACCAGCCGGGGTTATCGGAGACGGCCTTGAAACCCAATGGCAGCACCTCTTTGTTCAAGCGTTCTATCTCTCTTTTATTTACTCTGCTTGAGAGTTCATACGGACCAATAAAATCATAAGCGACAGTAAGACTGTACTGCTGGTTCTTCTTGTAAATATCGTTTCCTGACCGCCTCATCTCTATGTTTCCAATTTCAGAAAAGATAACCGGCCGACCACCCATGTTCAGATGTTCGTTTTTCAGGTGCCACACATCAAGGTCGTTTTTCCGCGAAGAGACAACCTCCATTTTCATAGACTCATTTCCTTCGAAGTAACCAGTTACAGAAGACGAAACTAGCAGGCTTCTCAATGCATAATAGGCATCTGACGGGTTTATCTTCATCTGGGCCATCTTTTCCATATCGTAATCTATGAAGTACTCATTTCTCGCCATCAGCTCTCCCCATCCTCCCTGTCCGAAGATGCCAGGTCCGCTTACCCGTTGGTTCTGTTCGAGAGAAGTGATTGCCTCACGGCAATACTTGTAAAGAAGGTCATAGTTGTATCCTGTCAGTTCAATTCTGTTGGATTTGCTGGAGTAAGAACCAACATTGTTACTGAAATTCTCATCGTTTATCCCGTACACACTCCAGTTTGCCCCTCCAAAATCGATAGCCTTTGATATAACCTCGCTCTTGAGCATTGCAGGAAAACTTCCGTACTCAAACTCCTTTTTGAAAGTTACACCAATAGATGCATTGCTGTATGACGATACCCTGGTGTCGAACCTCTCAATCTGAGGAAACTGCGAGAGATAGTTCTCCATATAGACAACAATCTCGTTTAGCTGCTGAACCGTGCAACCTGCCGGCATTGAGGCACTAATTGACAGTATGTTCCTGCTTAGATCCCTGTTGCCAAAACCCCTGCCCCTCATGTTTTTCAGGAATAGTCTGAGGGAGCCTCCAAGACTCTTCTCTACAATATCTTTAAGATTGTTCTGATAGAACGAGCTTCCAATTGTCTTGTTATATACCACGGCCATCTTTCTGGTCTCCTCCTCTCCCTTTAGTTTCTCGTCCATCTTGTTTGGCAGCAGGTTAACCGGCAGACCAAAACCCAGAACAAGCAGAAGAATGAATATCCATTTGTGATTTTTTCCAAAAGTTGCATATTTTCTGTAAAGCATATTGAATCTTATCACTCGTCTCCTTGCTTTTATGCTTTGTCTCTTACGTAATCCTCCCACTGGAAATGTGTCTACTAGAGCAGGAACAAAGATGAGGGCAACTGCCAGCGAAACTGCAAGGTTAATTATAAGAACTGCAGAGAAGTCGATAAGATTCTTTTTTGTCTCTTCCGGCAGAAAGAACACTACGGCAAGAGCCCCAATTGTGGTAAGCAGGGCAGCAAGTATGGCAATGAATGCCTTTCTGTCGCGGTAATAACCATAGTGTGAAATCATTATAATACTGGTGTCTATTATAATACCTAGCGATACTGTTATACCGGCAAGAGAGTATATATGAATCTCCAGATCGAGCAGATAGTAGAAGATAAATGCAATAAAGATATTAGCAGCAAGTGTGACAGCAATAACGGTAAGATATCGGATGCTTCTGCTTACTATAAATACAAACAGAAGCAGTATGATTACAGAAAAGAGGGTCCTGCGGAGAATCTTGTTGAGTTCTTTTTTTAGTTCTATAGAGGAGTCATATGAAATTATTGCAGCAAATTTGTCGGGGAAACCCTTGCTCAACTGAGCCATCTTCTCTTTCACCTCCTTGCAGAGTTCCAGTGTGTTGACGCTCTTCTCCGGATAGATACCTATCATAATGGTATTCAGCCCGTTTATTCTATAGTAAGATTCCGGGGTTTTCTCCTTGTATGTTATCTTAGTGATATTATCTAGCCTGATTATCCTGCCGCTTGAATTTCTTACAGGTATGCTTGCCAGAGAGGAGCCACCCGTCTCTGTTGTGAGCATTATTGTGTTCCCGTCCACACTGCCGACGATATCTGATTTTCCTATATAGGCACCTATTGCAGAGGTTATGTCATCCGGTGATATTCCAAGTTTTGCAATCTCGTCCGGTTCGAAGGAAACCTCTATATACTTGGGAGATGCCCCTGTGAGAGAGACGCTCTGTATCCCTTTTATGAGAGATATCTCTTTGATTATATAGTCATTTGCATATTGCTCTATCTGATTTGTAGGCAGAGCAGCATTTAATGTGTATGTGAGAATTTGTTTTTGATTTTCCCCACCCGATGAATAGACAGAGATATAAGGGTAACTCACATTTGGAGGGAGCTTTGGACGAACGCGCCTGATGAGCGAAGCTAACTCAAATCGGACAGCATCTATGTTTGCTTTGGACTTAAGTTTGATAGTAATTGACCCTCCACCCTTCCGCGACACCGACCTCACTTCGCCAATTCCGGAAACAGAGGAGATAACACCCTCAAGCTTAGATGTGACCTCCGCCTCTACGACTCTTGCCGAAGCCCCCGGCCAGGAAAAGTTTACTGACATGTTCTTCTCCCTTATTGTGGGATTATACTGGATGTTGAGCAGGGGCATTATGCCTGCACCCATTACAACCAGAACAACAAATACCAGAATTACTGAGAATGGTGGGAGCCTCATTTGCCTCGGTTTTTATAAATATTATAATAAAAGACTGGGATAAAGAATACGCTGACGATAGTTCCGACAACCATTCCGCCAATAAGTGCAAGCGAGAGAGGAAACTGAAGGTCGGAGCCCATGTCGCCCCTTACAAGGAAAGGAGCAATGGCCAATATTGTAGTGAAACTTGTCATTATGATTGGTTTGAGCCTTCTTGACCCTCCTGTGAAAACGGCCCTTAATGTTGAGTAGCCCTCCTTTCTCAGACGGTTTATAGTGTCTACCTTAAGTATAGAGTCGTTTATAATTATACCGCACATAACCACCAGCCCTATCATAGACATGAGGTTGATGCCCGCCCCGAAAATCCACAAGAGCAGCAGGGCCCCGAATATATCAACTACAATTTCTGACAGGATTATGAGTGGCTGTATAAGTGACTCAAACTGTGCGGCAAGGATAAAAAAGAGCAGGAGAAAGGCTACAGCAAGAATTATTAAGAGCTCTCCTATCATTTCACGGTTTGAGAAGTAGCTACCGGCAAATGTAACATCGAAGGTCTCATCACTATCCGACAACTCATCAATAGCAACCATTACATCCTTTACCATTTTGTCCTGAACCTTTAAGTTGAGCGGATAAAAATCGCCCTCGGTACCTGAGATAATGCTTTTAAGATCCCTCACCCTGCGCTCCTTGAGAACCACCGAGAGAGGAACATCTGCACCGTCAGAATTTCTTATTGTAAGCGAGAGCAGGTCCTTGGCAAGATCTCCCTCGTCGCCCACTATCACAGGCACAGAGTAGGTTCCATGGTTAACCGAATAGAGGGTGTTCTCCTTGGTAGCGCTGCGCAGAGCATTAAAAACGGCTGAATAGTTGAGCTTGTAAAGCGAGAGCATCTCCGGATTTACAACAAAGAGTATCTGTTCCTGCCACAATACCGGTTCGATATATTGCCCGGGCAACTTTTTGGTTATCTTCTCCAGGAAGCTGTTCAGTTTGTCCGGTTCCGGGGCACCCCCCTTCTTGTTCATGATTCTTGCAACAAGATTGTACTCCTTGTCAGAAAAAATGACATTGAAGATATTGTCTGCCGATGCAAATCTGAATGTTGCATCGGGATATTTTGCAATGATTGCATCGGAGATGCTCTTCTCAATCACGGGCAGATCCGATGGCTTGTTTGCCTTTATGTATACCATTGCCTCGGACTGGGTAAGATCTGGAGTATGCGACAGCAGAAACTGCTGGATTCCTACAAATGCACTCTTATGGGCTATCCTCTCCTTTGCCGCTGCAACCACAACCGCTGTCCTCAGTTCACTCTCCTCCACTGTGAGAGGGAGGTTCCAGTCTATGTTCAAAGTAACGTCGTCGTGGGTCACCGGCGGGAGCTTGGACTTATCTATTACCCTGTACAGAAGATATGTAGAAGGGATGGTTGCTATAAAGAGCAGCCAGACCAGCCTCTGATGACGAAACACCCAGACAAGTCCCTTTTCGTATAGAGCAACCACATCTACAGGCTGCAACTTTGCCAGAAACCTGTTTGGTTTAGGCTCTCCCTTACGTTTGTATAAAAGATAGTAATACACGGGAATGACAAGTACAGACACAATAAGCGATGAGAAGAGGCCAATGGTTACTGCCATTGCCTGGTCATAAAAGAGAGCTCCTGCTATTCCGCTAAGAAAGATAAGTGGTATAAAAACCGAGCATGTTGTTAGCACTGAGCTAAGCATTGGAGCAAATACCTCGCCAACACCCTTAGTCACAGCCTCTTTCAAATTATGCCCTCTCTCTCTCAATTGCGTTATATTGTCAATGACAATTATAGAATTGTCCACCATCATACCTACACCCAGTATAAGACCCGAGAGCGATATTATGTTTATTGATATGTGGGCGATAAAGAAGAACAACAGTGATACAATAAGAGAGAGTGGTATAGTTATGGCTATAAGCAGAGGCGACCTGAGGTCTTTCATGAAAAGGAAGAGTACAAGACAGGCCAGTATTGCTCCTAGTATAAGGTTGTTTACAAGGTTGGAAATTGAGTAGTCCAGAAGCTGTGTCTGGTCACGTGTAATCTTGAAGTCGACGTCGGGATAATCCTTGGCAAAGTTCTCCATTAGTGTGTTTATGGCCTTTTTGAGGTCGGCCATTTTTGCATCGGACTGCTTTATTACGGCAAGCGAGACTGAACTTTTGTCGTCCGAAATCACTACCCCTTTGTTCCTTTTCGGCTGCTCCTTTACAGATGCCAGATCTTTGAATTTGTATACCCTGCCGTCAATATTGAGGTTTATGTTCTCGATATCCTCCTTTGTGCTTATCTCCGATATAAACCTGATATCCCAACGGTAATGTCCGTCTTTTATGGAGAGGTTGCCCAGCTTAAGGTTATTGCCTTTGATTGCAGACTCAAGTGCGCTTTCGGTTATACCGAGCGATCTCATCTTGTCTGTGTATGGCAACACAAGAAGCTCGGGCAGCGAAAGCCCGCTTACATCTACCAGGGCAACCTCCGGTATCTGTTCAATTCGTTTGGATATAACATCTGATACAAATCTGCCGAGTTCGAGAAACTTCTCCCGCCCCTGCTGTTTGGACGTTATATTTATGAAGAAGGCCGGAATATCTGTGGCGCTTGCCTTTATGACCTTTGGCCGCTCCATCTCACTAGGCATACCCGAAATTGCCCTGTCTATCCTTTCGTTTACATCTACAAAAATAAAGTCTATATCTGCCCCCTCCTGGAACTCCATGAAGATGTTTCCCGAGTTGTTGTTGGATTCACATGTAAGCTCCTTTAGGTTGCCAATCTGCATCAGCTGGCTTTTAAGGGGTTTTATTACAGATGCATCCACCTCTCTGGCGGAGTATCCCGGTGCATTTAGCTGAACGGTTATTTGTGGGATGTCTACCTCCGGCATGAGCGATACAGGAAGCAGACCAATGGCAACACTGCCCAGGACAATAACTGCAATGATTGACATTGTTACCGCTATCGGTCTCTCTATAAGTTTGCCAATCATAATATTATCTGTTTTTTATCTCTACTTTTGAATCATTGGCAAGGTTTAGGTTGCCCGATATTATTATTATATCCCCTACATTAAGCTCTGCGTTTTTATCGGCATTTGCAACTACTATATGCGACTCACTGTTTGATGCCTCTACCTTTACATAGGTCCACATGGCTTTTCCTGTTGCCTTGTCCAGCCTGAAGAGCACATCAAAGTTGTCTCTCATAACAACTGCCCCTTTTGGCACCACCAGCTTATCCCTTAATGTGTTCTCCACAATAGCCTTAACGTTCATTCCCTCTATTAGTCTGCCGGAACTGTTTGTCACCTTTGCCAGAATCTTCACTTGCCCGTTGTCGTCTATCAGAGGATTTATCTGTGTCACTACTCCTGTATAGTTCTTGTCCTGCTCAGAATATGAGTAGATCTTTACATTGCTACCCACCTTTATAAACGGCATTTCAGACTCAAGAAGCGAGAAGTCCACTTCAAACTGAGAATCATCTATAAGGGTGCAGAACACACCCGATGACAGTTCGTATGGTTTGGCAGTGAGGTTTGCCACCTTGCCGCTGAATGGTGCCTTTAGTGTTGTGTTTTTAAGATCTTCCTCTGCCTGTCTCAGGTCGCTTACAGAAGACAGATAACCGGAACGGATCTTTATGATTTTCAATAGATCTGCCGGCACTTTAGAGGTGTCCCTTCCATAGCCGTAACCAATGAGGGCATCTGCAAAATCGAGCTCGGCCTTATCCATCCGCTGTTTTGCCTGTGCCAGCTTGTATAGCGGCTGCTTTGTGTCGAGGCTGGCCAGTGCCTGTCCTTTTACAACGCTTTCGCCATTCCTTACATATACTTCTGCTATAACACCTGATGAGAGAAAGTTAAGTTCACTCTTCTTTATTGCCCTCAACTTACCATTGCTGATGAGCTGTTTGTTAAAGTTCCGTTTTTGAAGGGTCATTGTATCTACAAGATTCTTTTCAGATACAAAGTCGGCCTTTGCGGCTTCTCCCTCGGTGCCGGTGTTTCCCTTTTTCCCGGAGCAAGAGAGCATCACAAGGAGAGAAAGTGAGATTATAAAATATTTTCTCATTATAAACATATATTAATTGTCAATCATTTTATCGAATTCTGCAGATATCTTTCGGTTATTGAGATAGTCATAAAGGCTTATCTTTCTTATAGTAAAGTACGATTGCCAGTAACTGCTAAGGTCTGCAATGTATCGTTTTGCGGCATTGTCCTTTTCCGACTGGGCCGTATTGAGGTCGGTTACATTTATTGTACTGTTCTGGAAACGTTCAAGTGCAATATTATAGCGTAGCTGGGCAATGGAGTCGGCCTGTGCCGATGTCGAACACTGCATACTCTGTTTGTTAAACTGCATCACCTTAATAAGTATGTCCTGTTTGTACTGCGAATAGGACTGCTCAACCTGGGTCTTTATAACCTCTTCCCTCGACTTTGCCAGCTTCACCTTTCCCTTTCCAAGACCCCAGTCGAGAATAGGAAGAGAGAGACTTAGCCCTACAACTTCCTGATCCATGGGGTTATTGTATGATTGAGAGAGGTTGTTCCCCTTTTGGGTAAGACCAAACTGGGCAGTGAATTGTGCCTGAAGTCCCGCACCTGATTTTGCTCTTGCTACATCCTGTTCGGCGCTTATTATCTTTAGTTCGTTGTCTATGGAGTATGCCGAATTTTCCGAAGCTTTTGCATAAACCTCATCATAGTTAAGTTGAACATCGGGCCCCTCTTTCGGTAGAACCAGCTCTAGTTCTACATTCTCATTGAACCCGAGAAACGTCTGCAACTGCAACATACTCAAATCCAGCGTCAGGCGATTGTCGCTGATAGCGAGTTTGTCGTTGAAGAGCCTCAGTTTTAGCTGCAACAGGTCGCTATTAGACATAGACCCTATCTCGTATCGTTCCTTCGCAATCTTTGAGGCCAGCTCGGTGGAGGCGTAGTTCTTCTCCGCCATTTCAAGAGCCATCTGTGCCGCCAACACATTAAAGAAGAGAGTGGTTACAGTAGTATTAATATCTTCAATACTCGCAAGATAAGTTCTTTTTGCGCTCTCATATCTTTTTGGTTCTGTCACCTTCTCCCATTTCAGGCTGTTGTATGCCATTATTGGTTGGGAATATGAGAAACTGATTGGTTGGGAGTTATAGAGAATGTTTTCTGTGGGGGAGAACTGGTCGAGCCGGTTAAGACTGGTTGTGACTGAAACCGACCCTCCGGTTGCAGCAATATTCTGATGTATATATAGAGCGAGACTGTTTCTCAGGTTATTGTTCTTTATATAGTCAATCTCTCCGGTCGTACTGTTTTGAAGGGGCATAAGTGAGCGGTTATATTGGCCAAGCGAAGCATTAAGGTTAAGTGAGGGTAGCAGCTGGGCCTTATATGAACGAAACTGCCAGTAATCTGCCAGAAAGTTGTGCTTGGCCATCAATGCCGATGGAGACTGCTCCCTTGCTGTCTCAATGACCTCCTCAAGGGTCATTTTCAGATGCTGCTTCTGGGCACTCAGCGTGTTTGCTGAAATTATTAACGACAGAAAAAGTATGTACTTCTTTAACATTGCTGTATTATTTGATATTTAATTACTCTATTTTAGTTTTACCAATGCAATTACTGGGTTGTCGTTCTCGTTTAATCCGGCTGCCATGTCTTTTATCTTTCCCGAACAGTCTCTTTTCTCTGCGAATTCCATGAAGGCAACGGCAGTATGAGCGGCCACAAGATACTCTTGTGTAGATACTGTCCTTGGCCAGAATACCGGGCCTCCTTCAATATCATCCTTGAAGCCCATTTTTCCCTTTACAGGTTGATTCATAAGAATTAACTCACCTTTATTTTTGTCGTAAATGGCTACCACGTGTCCGCGCCCATTTTCCATTGGTTCCTTGGCAAGACCTCTGAAATTAAACCAGAAGAAGAGGTAATCAGCAGATTCTCCAGACATACTGATAAGCATTATAAACTTACTGTTATCTGAGATATCTGATTTACTGTCGGAAGGCTCCTTGTAAGCACCATAGTCAAATACAAAGGGTCTCTCAAGCTTCATCCCTGCGTTTATAGAATAGACAGTATCCATCTGAATATCCCTGTGAAGCATACGAATATCATTTCCAAACAGCGACAGTAGCGGAGCCTTTACAACACTCCAGCCCGATGAATTTACAGATAATTCCCCCGAATGATAATCAGGGTTTGGTATCTTCAATTTAACGTAAGACAGCGAATCATAAACAATTGCACAAAACTCGCCCACATCACCCGACTTAAAAACAGATGCCACATATAAGTTTTCGGCCATTTTTATATTTCCTGTTATATGGTATCCTTTGAGATCTGGCTTTGCAACTTTGGATACAAAGTTCCCAAACATGTCGTATTCCATAATGGTTCCCGATCCGGTTAAAATTGTTATGTTACCATTTTGTGGAATAACATGAAAATTAAAGATATCGGCATACTCTTCCGGCCCCCTACCACAACGGTTTATTGTTCTGATATATCTACCTGTTGAGTCAAATAATTTGATTGACTTTTCATTGTCTCTTACATAAATGTGTCCTGCCTCAAATAAAAAGTTGTACATATTACCAACCAAAGAGCTGTCTGTTGTTTCAAGCTTTATATACTTTATACCCTTTGCAATTTCACTCAGATTCATAATCCTGCCCTTGCCAACAGCTCCGGCCACGTCTATGATTCTTATATCTTTGTCACTCTTTTTTACTGAGCAAGAGTTCAAGGCAATGATACAGGCAGATAACAATGTAATACTTAATAGGGTGAAAGGATATTTCATGCACCAATTATTTTAGCTTTACCAATGCAACTACGGGGTTGTCGTTCTCGTTTAGTCCGGCAGCAAGATCTTTAATCGTTCTTGAACAGTCATTGTTTTCTGCAAATTCCATGAAAGCAACAGCTGTATGTGCTGTTACGAGATACTCTTGTTTAGATACTGTTTTTGGCCAGAATTCCGGGCCTCCTTCAATATCATCTTTAAAGCCCTGCTTCCCTTTTATTGGTTGGTTCATGAGGGTCAGGTCACCTGTCTTTTTGTTAAAAAGGGCGTAGGAATTAGTCTGCAAACGTGTGTTTTGTCTGCCATTTTCGTCAGTGTACTGTTTCTCTATAGGATCATGAGCAAGTGCCCTGAGATGAAGCCAGATAAAGAGAAAATTTTCTGACTCCAGGAGAGACCCTATCCAGTTGACAATTTTAGCAGAAGGAGTAAACATCTCTTTTCTGTTTGCCAATGTGACTTTATATGGCCCGTAGTTAATAGTATAAGCAGTGTCAATCTTCATGTTATAATCTATTATACGGATTTCATTTGGATATGAGCAGATAATTCTTGTCTGTTCACCAAACTTTGTGAAACTTGACTTTTCTATCCCTACCCAGCCCGTTTGCGACATGATATCTGTAATAGCATCATAATCGACTTTTGGAGAGGCAACCATATATTTAATATTTGATAATGTGTCAAACACAACAGCACAATATTTATAAAATACATCCTTTGAACTTAACGATGCTATGTAAGTATTGTCTTTCATTTTTAATATATTGCTCATCGAATTTAAACAACTGTCAACCACAGGAACCTGAATTTTTCGCACAAAATGACCGGTAGGCGTATATTCATAGAGCTTTGAATCCTGAGATAGTAATAATAGATTCCCATTATCAGGATCAATTTGCAGCATATAAATAGGCATTAACGAAGCATATTCCTCCGGGCCTCTGCCACTTCTGTCTATTGTCCGTATAAACTTACCTTTATCGTCAAAGACACTGATCGCCGTTGAACTATGAACAATGTAAATCAATCCATTTTCATAAAAAACAGAATTGATGTTGCCAACCAATGCTGTGTCATTGGTTTCAAGTGCAACATAACGGATATCCTTTGCAATTTCGCTCAAAGGGATAATCCTGCCTTTGCCAAGTGCTCCGGCTATGTCGATGTTTTTTAACTCCCTGTCGCTCTTTTTTCCCTTACATGAAGAAATGGCGATAAGAGAGAGAGATAATAAAAGAACAAAAAATGGGGTAATTATATTTTTTCTCATGACAAGTATAATTTTGTTCTAAAATTAATTATTATTTTGCTATTACAACTATCGGATTATCGGTGTCTTTCAGGTTTTTGACAATTTTCGCCAATTTTTCAGAAATTTTGTGCGAATTTGCATATTCGATAAGAGAATAAGCAGGTATCATCATTACAAGACTATTGTCATCAGAGATATAGGTTGGCCAGAAAGGCGGGCCATCCATTAGGTTTTCGCGGAACCCAAGAACTCCCTTTTCTGTCTGATTCAGAAATGAAAATTTATCAGTTTTCTTGTTGAAAATTGCATATGAGTCGTTCATTGCATATGTGCCATTTCCTCTCGTTCGGTATTTCTCATAAGGTTCATGTGCATAGTCCCTCAATGCTACTTTCATGAACAGGAAACCCTCCGATTCCAATATCTGGTTTTTCCCCATCAGAGAAACATGCTTGCCTGTATTTGCGCTTATAGAAGACCTGTCCATTGAGTTGTTACGGTATTTACCATAGTTGAATATAAATGGTGTGTCTATCTGCAGATTGTTTCCTATAGAAAGAACTGTGTCATTGGTTTCGTAAACGATTCGCATTTTGTTTTTGTAGCGATAAAGCAGGGTTCTTTCGGGATTATCCAAACGTTTAGTTTTAGGTTTTGCTTCTTCACCAACTGAGATAACATCAGTTTCTGGGGAAAAGCCATCTTCCCTAAATACCTGGTATGGTGCAAGTTTTGGCATAGGAACAAGTAGCTTAATCTGTCCCAGGGAGTCATAAACTACAGCAGAGTAATCTGGTTTGTCAAGAAACGACACTATCGTTGCCACGTATGCATTGTCATTAAGCCAGATTGGCCACATTGTCCTGAAATTTCCATCCTCTGGTGTATTGAATTTTCTTATGAATTTCCCCTCTTTATCATATTTCAATATGCTGACATGTTCGTCTAAAGTATTAATGACTATATCTCCGTTTTTTGGTGTAACATTCAAATTGTCCCAGAATGAGTACTCCTGAGGACCTCTCCCTCTTCGGCAGAACTTTCTTACTAGTTTCCCTTCTTCGTCAAACATTTTAAGAGTATCGGTTCTATCCCGAATATAGATCGTTCCGTTTTCATAATGAATGCTTCGATATTCTCCTACTAGTGAGGCTGCCGACGTTTCGAGCGGTATATACTGGATATCTTTCGCTACCTCAGAGATATCAATTATTCTCCCACCTCCTACACTACCGGCAACATCAATGATTTTGCCATTTGCCTCTTTTTTTTCAGACGGAGAACATGAGAGGGTCATTGTCAGTAACAAGACTACCAGAACCGAAATTTTGTAATTCTTCATATATTATTTGTTTATCTACTGTCAATTTTATTATATCCTACCTTGCGATTACCACTATCGGGTTATCATTTTCGCTCAGGTTTTTCACAATCTCCGCCAGTTTTGGGGACAGAGTATGGGTTTCTGCATATTCGAGGAGAGAGGCAGCTGAGTGAACCATAAGCAGACTATTGTCGGAAGAGATATTGTTTGGCCAAAAAGGAGGACCATCCATCAGGTTTTCACGGAATCCTATTACTCCTTTTTTTGTCTGATTGAGGAACCAAAATTCTTCTTTCTCCTTGTTAAAGAGCGCATAAGCAAAATTAGTAGTGTATGTATGTGGCTTTCCTCTAATTATGTTTGTAGCATTATAGGGTTCATGTGCGTACGCCCTGAGATTATACAACATAAAGAGCCACTTGTCCGTTTCCATCACTTTCCCAAGCAGGGTAATATGTTTTCCATCACCGCCGCGGATATGTGATACCCAATCCGATGAATATTTTTGAAATTCCCCATACTTGAAAATAAAAGGCGTGTCAATCTGGAGTTTTGAGTTTACAGATATAACGGTATCATAACCTTCGGACATTATCCGCATATTGTCTCTGAATTTATACATGACAATGTCGCCACTTGTTATAACATTTATTCCCGGGGCAATTTCTTCTGATTTGAATGTTTTGGGGGCAGGGATATACAGCTTTACATTACTTTGTGCATTGTAAACTACAGCTGAGAATTCTGCCACTCCCGAGTAATTTATGGATGCAAAAAAAGTAGTATCATTAAGGTATATTGGTTCCTGAGAAACAAATTTTTCACTTTCAGGACTAAGGACTTTGTTAATGAATCTGCCGGAGGCATTATAATTATAAACATTACGATCAAAAGTATTTACCTGAATATTTCCGGTTTGAGGCAATATATAAATCTGGCCTTTACTTAAGTACTCTTCCGGTCCCCTTCCTTGTCTTCCGAAATTCCTTACAAAACGGCCTTTTCTGTCAAAAATCTTAATACTGTCGGTTAGGTCTATGATATATATCAAATCATTCTCGAAATAAACTTTTTTAAAATGTCCTACAAGCGATTTTTTTGATGTTTCCAGAGGAATGTACCTTATGTCAGATACAACTTCACTTAAATCTGTAATTCTGCCCCTGCCTACACTACCGGCCACATCAATGATTTTGCTCTTTTCCTTCATTTTTTCAGGCTGAGAACATGAGAGGGTCATTGTCAGTAACAATGCCATCAGAACCAAGATGTTGTATTTTTTCAATGTCTCTTTTATTTATCTGTTGCCTATTGTCAATTTTCTTAATGCCTACCTTGCGATTACCACTACCGGGTTATCATTTTCGCTCAGGTTTTTGACAATCTCCGCCAGTTTTGGAGAGACTGTGTGGTTACTGGCATATTCGATAAGAGAGGCTGCTGATATAATCATCACCATGCTATTGTCGTTTGAAACAAAGGTTGGCCAGAACGGAGGACCATCCATAAGGTCTTCGCGGAACCCGAGGACGCCCTTTTCCGTCTGATTGAGAAATGAAAACTTACCATTTTCCTTGTTGAAGATTGCATAGGAGTCGTTAAGTACATAAGATCCATCTCCTCTGTCTCTCTTTTTTTCATAAGGTTCATGTGCATAGCCCCTCAAAGCAACATGTAAAAGTAGAAAGTTGTCGGTCTCCATTATCCTATCCCGACCCATGAGCGATACATGTTCTCCTTTTGCAACATCAATTGAGGATCTGTCCATTGAGTAATTCCGAAACTTGCCAAAATTGAATATATATGGCGTATCGACAATTAAATCGGACCCAATTGAGAGAACAGAGTCATTACTCTCATAAACAACCCTTATTTTATCTTTGTATCTATATAAAAACGGCATATCTGGATTCATTATCTCTTTTACTTTTGAATCATTTTCCAGATAGATCTTTTTTCCGTTACGATCCATCACTGTCGCAGGCTCCATCTCTTTGAAGACTTCGAATGCGGGTAATGTAGGTATTGGAATAGGAAATTTAATCTGACCAAGAGAGTCATATATAACAGCTGCAAACTCCGGTTTATCTGTGTAAATCCGGATTGGTGCAATATATGTATTATCATCAATCCATAGAGGATTCTCTTGATAAAAATTTTCATTCCTTGGAAGAATGAATTTACCCAGATATTTGCCGGTACTGTCATATTTTATAACGCATCTGTCTGTAATAGCAGTTGTAATCATAAAATTTCCTTTGTGTGGCGTCACAAATACGACTTGAGGGAATAAATATTCCTGAGGACCTCTTCCTCTTCTCCCAAAATTTCTCAGAAACTTTCCACCATTATCATATATTTTAATGCTATCCGTTCGGTCATTTATAAATATCTTACCATTCTCGTAAATAACCCTAGGGCGATCACTAACCAGAGACTTTTCGGAGGTCTCCAATGGGATATAACGAATCTCCTTTACCACTTCACTAATATCTGTAATTCTACCCCCTCCTACACTGCCGGCGACATCGATGATTTTTAAAGACTTTTCATTTTGTTGCTCAGAACATGAGGTTGAAAAAAGGACAATCAGAAGTAATATCTGACTAAATAAACCCTTGAAAATTTGTTTCATCTTGTTATACATTTACTGATAATAAATGTACTTATTATAACGCTAAAAAGTACCGATGAAACACCTTGCAGCGTTTTGTTGCGCTTTTTGAGCCCTTAACCACATATCTATTAAAGAATTGCAAATATTTTGTTGCGTTTTGTTGCGCTCTGCGAACGGTAAAACACCGTTTTATCGCTCAGTTATTTCAGCTTTACCAGCACCAAAACCGGATTATCTGTCTCTTTTAGGTTTTCTGCAATCTTCCTTAAGTTTTCAGAAACTTTGGCTTTTGCGGCATATGAAATAAAATCTATGGCTGTTATACAAGATACCATATACCCATCTTCGCTTATATACAATGGCCAGATTGCGGGTCCACCTTCCATGTCATCGACAAATCCCATCTGATCAGATTCAGGCTGGTCAACTAAGGTGAACTCTCCCGTTTTCTTATTGAACAACGAACATGAAATTGGGTCACTGTACGTTTTTCCGGCTGCTCCTGCTTCTCCACCCTTTAGCATCACTCTCGGTTTGTGAGCCAATGATCCAAGGTTAAACTTCATGAACAGGTAGTTGTCGCTTTCAAAAATGGTTGTAAATCTGTGCACAAATGGTATATTGCTATTGAACCTCATTCCCAGACTGGCACTCCTGATATTATATTTACCGTAATTTAAAATATAAGATGTGTCTACATTCAAATTTTTATCTACCCCTAGTATAAATTCACTACTTCCGTTAACTATTCGCACCCTGTCTTTGAATTTAAAAATATACGGCTCTGCAAATGGATATATTCTCGACATTTTTTTTACAAACTCTCTCTCTTCTTCGGGATATTTTATCTTAAGTATTACTTTTGAAGTGCTGTCGATTGCCACTGCTGAATATCCAGAATCAGTTGCGAATCTGGCTGACGAGCGTAAAACGTACAGATTATCATCCAGTTTCAAGGAAGAGCTATACGAATACCCTTCAAGATCACTTCTTCCTGCAGATTCTATATATCTGACAAATTGGCCATCTCGTTTATAATCGACTATTTTATTATAAGATTTTACGCATATTCTATCTGTCTTGTTATCAATTTGCAGATTTCCTAACGATTCATATTCCTGTGGGCCACGGCCATATCTGTTAAATACCTTTAAAAAGTGACCGTTTTTATCAAATATCTTTATCACGTCGCGCATTTGGATAAAATAAAACACACCCTCTTCAAAAAGAACATTATTGTATGGATTCCCAAGAATCGATTCATCTGTGGTTTCTAATGGGATATACTGAATTTCACCAGCAATCTCCGACAGGTTTACAACTCTACCGCTGCCAATACTCCCGGCAACGTCAATGATTCTTACATCTTCGGCAGTTTTTTGCTCAGAACATGCGGTTGGAAGAAGGACAATCAGAAGTAATATCTGACTAAATAAAAATTTACCGGGTAGTTTCATCTTGTTATATTTCAATTTATTTCATAAATAATTGTGATAGATTCAATGAAGCAACAGAGTAATTATTATCTTGAAGATCGCCAATCGCGTCTTGTAAACCGATAAACAAAAGCTCGTTTTCTTCATTCAATATTTGTGCTGACATCAAATAAGAGCTAAACGATATTTTTTGACTCATTTTGTATAATTTTTGTTCATTGTTTTTTTTACTAACTATCCAATGATATGGGGTAGGTTCTCTAACGCCACTATTAAAAAGTAAAATAAAAAAATATGCAAAATTTTTATTCTCTAAATAAGTGTAAATTACAGCATAGTCACTCTGCTGCAAAATCTTCGCAACATCCAATGAATTCTCTTGATTCAATGACTTTGGCAAATTATAATTACCAAAATCGATAATCCATGAGGGAGTAATGTCTTTGTCAATCAAATATAGCGAAGAATTAAGACTTTCCCTGAACGTAATAATGCCGTTTCCGTTGGTAGAAAAATTTCTTTCTGCGACAGGTAACAAATTCGATTTTCGCGGCATGAATGATTCAACTTCATTTTTTTCCGGATTTACCCGATAAATAATTTTATCGTCATAAAGTTTATTAGTCCCGATACAAAACCAGTAATTATTCGAAAGATCTTTGACAAAAGAGTGGGCCGGCGGAATTGCATATTTATCCTTTTTAATAAATTTACCTTCGATGGTATACTGGTAGATTTCTGAATTAATTCCTAAAAGATCTACGATGTTGTTCCGTTGATCGATGTTGTAATCAAGAATCTCAATATATTCACCCGGGCCTGATCCTACAACTCCGATTTTATTTATGAACCTTCCGTTTTTATCAAATCTATAAACGCATTTATTAGTAAATAAATCACCAATAAAAATGTCTGAGTCTGTACAAATCATTCTAGGTGACCTTCCTATGATACATGATTTGTTCATTTCCAAAGGGGTGAAATTAAAATTTCCCATTTGCAAGGCAGAATCAACCAGAATTGCTCTATCTAAGTCAAATTTCAATATCGTTGCCTGTTGGTTGCTATTATTTATGTTATTACAGGAGGTGGAAAGAATAATAAATAGTGCAAAACATGTATATAAATGGCGTTTCATAAATTTATGATTTAGATTGCGTTAATATCAAAAAATGTCATAATAATATATTTTTTCAGTTGAAGAATCTAACCCATACAGACGGCCATTATTATCGTCCAGGCATATAGATGTAATAGGTTTATCCGTTTTAATAATCGATACAAGTTCCCCTTTCCAATTAAAAACATGAAATTCGATAGATGGCTGCTTTTCATTATAATTCATGTGACAAGCAACAATTATATTGTCATTAAAGCAAGTCCCTTTATAATATGCTCTTCGTTCTTCAATCTTTGGGTTAATATTGATTAAAGGATCTGGCTTCTTATTTATGGAAACTGAATATTGTTTTTTATCAGCTAGAAATATAAAATTTGCCTGATCGAAGTAACCCATTGAACTAAAGAAGGTTGAATGGTCAGGCTTAATAATCATAGAAGATGAAAAAATAGATCCATCTTCGGATTTTTGAGTATATAGCTCTCTTTTAAAATACGTTTTGTCTGTTATGGGGTTAAATATCGATAATTGCATATTTTGATTAACAACTTCCATTTTATAGAGCGACGTATCGGTGATATATTTAATCAGATAAGTATTATCCTTGTTATATTTAGATAAGTCTATTGATTTCTCAATAACAAGACTCTGATTTTTAACCGATTTTGTTACATTCACTGCAATTAGTTTCTGGTAATTATCAACATTAAGCCAAACGATAGATTCTGACTGATTTATATATTGTTGGTCACATAGACGGACATAGTTAAACTCATTGGGCCCCCTACCTCTTCTTGCAAAATTTGCAAATAAAGGCTTTAATGAATTGTTACTATAAATAGACAAAAATCGTTCATCGTTATTTGGCGTGAATGCAATCAAAAAAGTATCTACAATATAAATTTTTGTAACTCCGGGAATCTCCAGATCAATTTCATTTCCCGTTAGGGTAACCGGGGATTCTTTTGTTTTTTGAGGGATAAATTTACCATTAAAGAAATTTTCCTGGTTTGAACAACCAAAAGCAAGGCTAAACGCAAGGCCTACAATACAGAATATTGTTGGCTTTAAAATCTTTTTCATAAACTATTTAAATAAGATTAGGATAGGATTATCACTCTCAGATATATTTTTAATCTGCAGTTTTAACTGATCATTTTTCACACAAGAAGTATCGATATCATAAGTATTCATAACACCGATAAACTTATCCTTAAATACTCCTATCGGAAATGGAAACTTACCACCAATACCCATATCGTCTGTCACGTCTGAATATTTAAAATTAATGCCTCTGTTCATTTTTTTTTGCCAAATACCTATAAACACATCCTTTTTGATGTAGTATTTTACAAGCACTAGATCTGCCAACTCATATGGAACAAGCATTCTTATTCTACCCTCATCACCATTCATCATTTCTTTCATAATAACTCCTGAACTGCTGTTATTAAGAAAGAGGTCTTTATCTGGCATTTTATTTTCACCAAATATTAGTTCATATTTTACATAAGCAGTATCTTTATTGATAGTGAATATTTTATTAGAAAAATAAGGGAATATGCTTATTGCATCTTCAAAATGATAAAAATTGCACGTACATCCATGAAGTATTCTCCCTGAGGGTTCAGGATCAATCAGCGTATTTACAATATTTCCTTTTTCTGTTGTAATTACAATATGCTTATTATTATCTTTTAATGAGTAATAGTAGTAATACAAATTTTCACTTGAATTAAATATGAATGACGTTGGAGTCGGAATTTGGATTCTTAGTTTATCCACAAAAGACAAATCATCTATTCGATATCTTACAAGCATATTATTTTGTCTATCCAAAAGTAGAATAAGCCCTTCTTTTTCATCTATCTCAAAACAATCAGCACTTATATATTCTCCCGGGCCATTACCAACATTCATAATCTTATTAATAAATTTTCCATCAATAGAAAAAATTAATAAAGAAGGCGGTCCCGGATAAGAATCTAGTATATAAATCTTATTATTATAAATTACTATTTGGTCAATCTTTCCAAAATGGCTATTTGAATTCGTTTCTAATTTAACAAACTCAATTTCTGAAATCAGATCTGATGTTTTAACTTTTTTAATATCGCCAAAATTTACAATTTTAGTTTGGATATTAAAGTTTGTGTGATTTGCACAGTTATATAACGTTATTAATATAAAAAAAGAAAATAAATACTTTTTCACAATAAACTGTTCTTTAAGCGTTAACGCTAGTAAATCTAAAAAACAATATTCTGGAATGCAAATAAATTTTATTTTGAATAATCATTTAATTGAATAAATATCAATATTTTGCAAAATAATAATTACACTTTTTTCTACGACACCCAAATTTTTGATCTATCTATCTATATTTAATTTACACTACTCCTTGAATAACGGCAATATGCTGATAATAAAATTGATGAAAAGAAGAATTTTCATGACCATTTTATAGCTACTTGGGATTTTCAAAACCACATGAATTAAGCTGACTAAAGATACTTTGGGTTTGTTCCGGAGTTAAGTACAACATTGTCTGCACATAAGAAGGATTTTTCCAATATTTTTAGTTTACAAACTACGATGCTAACAGAAATGCCAATGTTGATAATGGCAGCAGTGTAAGCTGGCAGGCTACCTGTAGTTTACGTGGCACGATAAGTGGTATTAATCTTATATTCAGACCAGTATAAAATTAAACAGATCAAATATATTTGGTTAACATGGTTATTTATAGCAATATACCACTTATTGTGCCACGAGGAAGCCTCTAGATAGAGACTTTTCACAAAATGTTGTTTGAGTAAGTCTCTGTCAGGTAGTTATTTGCTAAAATCTACTGCAAAGCATCGAGCTATGCCACGGTAGCAAAGTATCTATGCTTCATATGTGGGAAACTTCAAGGTAGTTTTGAGTTCTATTAGTAAAAAAAATTCCAAGTAGTTGAAATGTGAGGAGTATTATTATGCAACACAAACATTATGTTTGTATTGCATAATAACAAGAAATTTAGACTGAACGTGAAACTCTGCCTGAGATCGCTCTGGTAATCTCCCCTATCCACAGCACCACAGATGTTCCTGCGATTATCAGCAGCCAGTCGCGGAGTGTTATTGGTTCTGTACGGAAGACTTCGCCGCCGAACTGTACTATAAGGAACTGGCCCACTACAATCAGCAGGGAAACGACTACAAAGCCGGGCGATTTTGAGAGCCCTCTGAATGCTGAGCCACCCACGCCGTAGGTCTTTGCGTTGAACATGTTCCAGAACTGGAGCATTACAAAAATGGTGAAGAAGAGTGAGAGGTTGTATCTCGATATATCTCCGTTAGCGTCTGTAAAGTAGTAGAGCAGGCCAAACAGTGCACCTACAAACATAATTCCTGTAAGGAGTATGTTCCGCCTCATCGATGGGGTGATAATGAAGTCCGAAGAGCTTCTTGGTTTGTTCTGCATCACCTTGTTGTTTGGAGGAAGTGAGGCCAGCGCCCCTGCGGCAAATGTGTCCATTATAAGGTTGACCCAGAGCATTTGTGTAACTGTTAGCGGAAGTTCGTGACCGAATATGGAACCGATAAAGACCACAACCAGTGCTGTCACGTTTATAGTAAGCTGGAACAGAATGAACCTTTGGATATTCTGGTAGAGCGACCTCCCCCACATTACTGCGGTGGCAATGCTGTTGAATGAGTCGTCCAGAAGGGTGATGTCGCTGGCCTCCTTGGCAACAGAGGTGCCTGAGCCCATAGAAAGCCCCACATGGGCGTGGTTGAGGGCAGGGGCGTCATTTGTACCGTCTCCTGTAACCGCAACCACGGCACCGGTCTTCTGTAACAGCTGTACAAGGCGCTGCTTGTCCGACGGTCTTGCCCTGCACATGATCTTTAGAACCAGAACCCTCTTGAGAGCCTCCTCGTCGGAAAGATTCTCAAAATCTACTCCGGTGATAATTGCATCGTCGCCGTCTGCGTCACTTAATATCCCTATTTTCCGGCCAATCTCCTTAGCCGTTCCCGGAGTGTCGCCAGTTACAATTTTTACCTGTATGCCTGCATTAAGACACCTTGCAACAGCATCCGGCACATCTTCTCTCACCGGGTCAGAAATTGCAACCACACCAAGATATGTGAGCCCCTCCTTAGCCATATCTTCAACTGAGTGGCCAAGCAGATCATCCGGTATAACTTTGTATGCAAAACCCAGTGTCCTCATCGCCTGATTCTGATACTTCAGAAGCAACTCATGAATCCCCTCCGGAGCCTCCTTGCATTTGGCAATAACAATCTCCGGGGCACCCTTCACATAAAGTATTCTCTTCTTCAATCCGGAAGAGTCCACAAGGGTTGCCATGAATTTTCTCTCTGTGGAGAATGTAAGTTGGTCAATAATAGTCATCTCCTCCCTTATCTGCAGGTAGTTTACCCCCTTATCATGCAACCAGAGCAGCAGTGCCGCCTCTGTCGGGTTTCCGAGCGTCTTTATCTTGCCCTCAACAGAAAAATCGAGAAATGCAGTTGAGTTTATTGAGATACTCTCCTTTACAAGAGCGCCCTGCTCGTTATCGGTTAGAATCTGCTCGCCCGAATCGAGATTCTGCTTATCAAGACCGCTGAAATTCGTTGCAGAAACCCGCATTTGGTTCTGTGTGAGCGTACCTGTCTTGTCTGTACAGATAACGGTTGTTGCCCCCATTGTCTCTGTGGCATGCATCTTTCTCACAAGGTTGTTTGTCTGCAACATCCTGCGCATGCTCATAGCAAGGCTCAGTGTCACAGACATAGGGAGCCCCTCCGGAACTGCCACAACTATAAGCGTTACAGCAACCATGAAATACTGAAGAATCCTTCCGGCCAGATCCAGAGATATCCACGAAGCTGAATCAAGAGGGTCGACCCCGAATAGATATCCTGACAATGATATGATTACAGTGGTAAGAATTCCAAACAAAACCCACTTTGCCCAACTCCCTTCACTTACAGTTTTTGGAAGAATAACTCTTCTGCCCATAATTTCAAGCCCATCATAGAGAATTGGTATCCAGACTTTTACCACAGCAACAACTGCTCCAAGTATAACTGCCCCAAGCAGGCCAAGCTGCCCTAGTGAGAAGCTTGCATCTCCAAATAATATGTTCTTTACAAAAAGTGTTGAAAATGTGAGGACTGCAAGAAGGAACCCGACAAATCCGACAAATTTTGCCAGTCCGGCAAGCTGCCTGTTCAAAGGTGTCTCCTCCTGTTTTGCCTCAGTAGATTTGGTAGCAACCTTGCCAAACTCTGTTGAGTCGCCTACGGCAAAAATTCTGTATATGCAGTGTCCCTCTACAATTGTTGTCCCTCTGAGAATATGATTTGTAGGATATGTGCTCTCGTGGTCGAAAAACTCCGGGTTGGTGCTCTTTTCAATCACTGGCTCGCCTGTGAGAGTCGATTCATTCACCGACAACGATATAGCCTCCAGAAGTTCCCCATCTGCCGGAACCTCCTCGCCTGTATCCAGAAGTACAATATCGCCCTTTACTACATCTCTCTTTGGAATTTCGCTTATGTTTCCATCTCTGATCACCTTAACGGATGTCTCGTCATTAACCTGATTGAGAATGTCAAACTTCTTGTTTGCATCCATTTCAAACCAGAATGCGACACCTGTTGCAAGGAAAATTGCACAGAAAATGCCTATTGTCTCTATGAATTCGTTGTGAATAAAGGAGATTCCCAGCGAGAGGAAGGCTGCAATTAAAAGAACCCTTATAATAGGGTCCTCAAATTTTTCTATAAACAGTTTCCAGAGCGGTTCTTTTTTGGGCGGAGTTAGAATGTTTGCTCCGTTCTCTGCTCTGCTCTCTGAAACCTCTTTTGCCGAAAGGCCCTGATAATGTGTTCTCTTTTCCAAGTTTTGTAGATTGAGATTTTACTTTTATTTGTTTTTGCCGCTGAGCATACCACAGGCGGCAAGTATGTCCTCCCCGCGGGACGATCTTAGTGTTGTAAGGATTCCTGCCTTATTTAGTCTGGCCTGGAATAGTTCAATTATCGCCTCTTGCGAAGGGCTCAGTGGAAAGTCAGGTATCTTGTGAAACCTTATTAGATTTACCCTGCACTCCAGATTCTTCAACATCCTTATAAGTCCGTCGGCGTGTCTCTTGTCGTCGTTCCAGCCATTGAACATTATATACTCGAAGCTGACCCTTCTCTGCCCGGTAAAGTCGTAATCTCTTATAAGTTCTACAGTATCTGATATTGGATAGGCCTTCTGCATTGGCATCAGCTCGTTACGCTCCTCATCAAATGGGTTGTGCAGCGATATTGCCAGATGGCACTTGCTGTTTTCAAGAAATTCCTTTAGCTCAGGATAAATACCTATCGAAGAAACTGTTATCCTTCTCGGGCTCCACGCAAAACCCCAGTCCGATGTTAGTATATCTATACTTTTGGTAACCTCCCTCATGTTGTCGAGCGGCTCTCCCATTCCCATGAAGACAATATTTGTAAGATTGTCGCTCTCTTCGATATTTATAAACTGCGATATTATCTCTCCGGCTGTGAGCTGTCCCTTGAAACCCATGCGTCCGGTCATGCAGAACTTGCACCCCATTTTGCAACCGGCCTGCGAAGAGATGCAGAGTGTTGCCCTATCTTCATCAGGAATCATCACTGCCTCTATGGGCGTTCCGCAAATTGAAGGAAAAAGGTATTTTTTTGTTCCGTCAGAAGAAATTTGTGTATCAATAGCAGTAAATCCTCCAACCTCGTACTCTTCTGAAAGTCTCTCTCTGGTTTGTATGGAAAGGTTGGTCATCAAGGCTATATCCGATGCCTTTTTTTTGTATAACCAGTCTGCAAGTTGCTTTGCTGTAAAGCTCGGAAGAAACAGACTCTCTGTGATTTCCTTAAGTTCGGCAAGACTCTTGCCAAGTAACCATTTTTTCATTCGGCAAATGTACGGAAAATTAAAAATCATTTGTTATTTTTGCATGAATTTAAAACACAAACATTATGGCAAAGGAGAGTGCAGAAGTAAAAAAGGGTTCTGAAACAAGTCCCGAGAAGTTGAAGGCTTTACAGGCCACTTTAGACAAAATTGAGAAGGATTACGGGAAAGGAACTGTAATGAGGATGGGTGAACAGCCAAAATGGGAGGTATCAACCATTGGGTCGGGCTCTATTGGCCTCGACCATGCTTTGGGAATAGGCGGATATCCCAGAGGGAGAGTTATTGAGATATACGGACCGGAATCGAGCGGTAAAACCACACTGGCCATTCATGCTGTTGCAGAGGCCCAGAAGCTTGGAGGTCTTGCTGCAATAATTGATGCCGAACACGCATTTGACAGGACATATGCCAAGAAACTTGGCGTGAATGTAGATACACTGCTTATTTCACAGCCGGATAACGGTGAGCAGGCACTGGAAATTACAGATCATCTTATCCGCTCGGGTGCAATTGACATTATTGTTATTGACTCAGTTGCTGCCCTCACGCCTAAGGCTGAGATTGAAGGGGAGATGGGTGATTCCAAGATGGGTCTTCAAGCTCGTCTTATGAGTCAGGCTCTAAGAAAACTAACTGCGAACATAAGCAAGACAAACACATGCTGTATATTCATAAACCAGCTGCGTGATAAAATCGGAGTCATGTTTGGTAATCCGGAAACCACCACCGGTGGTAACGCTCTTAAGTTCTATTCATCTGTAAGGGTAGACGTGCGCAAGATTACCCAGTTGAAAGATGGCGAAGATGCCACTGGAAACAGGGTACGTGCAAAGGTTGTCAAGAACAAGATGGCTCCGCCTTTCAGAAAAGCAGAGTTTGACATTGTCTTTGGCGAGGGTATCTCAAGAATTGGCGAAATTATTGATCTTGGCGTCGACTTTGAAATTATAAAGAAGAGCGGCTCATGGTTCAGCTATGGTGATTCCAAGCTTGGTCAAGGCAGAGATGCTGTTAAACAGATTATTATGGACAATCCTGCCTTAATGGAAGAGATAGAGTTAAAAATAAGAGAAAAACTGAAAGAAAGCAGAGATTAATGGAAACAGTATTAAGCGGCATCCGTTCTACGGGACACCTGCACCTTGGAAACTATTTCGGTGCCCTCAGAAACTACATAAAGATGCAGGATGAGTACAACTGCTTCTTCTTTATTGCAGATTTGCACTCACTAACCACACATCCTCACCCGGCTGATTTTCATGCAGGGGTAAAGACCATACTTTGCGAGTACCTGGCCTCCGGGCTGGATCCCGAGAAGTCCGCAATCTTTGTACAGAGCGATGTTCCTGAGGTTTCTGAGCTTTATGTGCTTCTCAACATGATTGCATACAAGGGAGAACTTGAGAGGACAGCATCGTTCAAGGAGAAGGTTCGCAAGCAGGAGGACAACGTTAATGCAGGGCTCCTCACCTATCCTGTACTCATGGCGGCAGACATTCTTATTCACAGGGCCCACAAGGTTCCGGTTGGCAAGGATCAGGAGCAGCATCTTGAGATGGCAAGGGTTCTTGCAAGAAGGTTCAACAATATGTATGGTGCCGATGTTTTTCCGGAACCGCAGGCATTCAACTTCGGAAGCGACCTGGTAAAGGTTCCCGGGCTGGATGGAAGCGGCAAGATGGGCAAGAGCGAGGGTAATGGAGTATATCTTATTGACGATGAAAAGACTATCCACAAAAAGGTAATGAGGGCCGTCACAGATTCTGGTCCAACAGAACCAAACAGCAAGATGCCGGATTCCATTGAGAATATCTTCACTCTTTTAAAGATTGTCTCTACGCCGGATACCGTTGCTCACTTTACAGAAGCATACAACAACTGTTCTATCAGGTACGGTGACCTCAAGAAGCAGCTTGCAGCAGATATCTGCAAACACACTCTTCCAATACGGGAACGTATAGAAGAGATTTACAACGACGAAGCTTACCTCCACAATGTAGCCAAAAGAGGTAGGGAACTTGCCCGCGAGAGTGCCAGCGCGACACTCAAAGAGGTGAGGGCCGTTGTAGGGTTCAAGAGCTTCTGAAAAATGAATGATTAGTAAGACCACAATAGACAAAATTCTTGATGCAGCTCAGATTGTTGATGTTATCAGCGATTTTGTGACTCTTAAGAGAAGGGGGGCAAACTTTACAGCTTGCTGCCCTTTTCATAATGAGAAGACTCCATCGTTCTCCGTATCTCCATCGAGAGGCATTTACAAGTGTTTCGGTTGCGGAAAGGCCGGGAATGTCGTTAACTTCGTAATGGAGCATGAACAGCTCTCCTATGTAGATTCGCTTAAGTTCCTCGGGAAGAAATACGGAATAGAGGTTACCGACAAGGAGGAGAGTGCACAGGATGTCGAGAACAGACTCAGGGGCGAAAGTCTGCTTATTGTATCGCAGTATGCACAGGACTTCTACACAAACGCCCTGTGGAACTCCCAGAAGGGTCAGGCCATAGGTATCAGTTACTTTAAAGAGAGGGGCTTCTCCGACGAGACTATAAAGAAGTTCATGCTCGGATGGTCCCCCGACAGTCGTGACGGCGGCATGTGTGCCGCTGCATTGAGGGCAGGATACAAGAAGGAGTTTCTGGTTGCCACAGGACTTGGAATCGAGAGAGAGGCCACGGGAGATCTTGCCGACAGGTTTTACGAAAGGGTAATGTTTCCCATTCACTCCATTTCCGGCAGGGTTATCGGTTTTGGCGGAAGGACTCTGAGGGCAGACAAGAGTGTTGCTAAATACATAAACTCTCCGGAAAGCGAGATATACTATAAGAGCAAGTCGCTTTACGGAATTTTCTTTGCAAAATCTGCTATTTCAAAACAGCAGAAGTGTTATCTGGTTGAAGGTTACACAGACGTTATATCCATGCATCAGGCCGGGGTCGAGAATGTTGTCGCTTCGAGCGGAACATCTCTCACAACCGACCAGATAAGGATGATAAAACGCTTTGCTCCTCAGGTTACTGTCTTGTATGACGGTGATGCTGCAGGTATAAAGGCCTCTATAAGGGGTATCGACATGCTGCTCGAAGAGGGTTTGCAGGTTAAGGTGGTTCTCTTCCCCGATGGCGAGGACCCCGATTCTTACGCAAGAAAGCACTCGCCCGACCAGCTGAAGGAGTTTCTCACCAATGCCGAACAGGACTTTATCGCCTTCAAGACCCAGCTTCTTGCTGCCGAGACAAAAAGGGACCCGATAAAAAGGGCCCAGCTTATTTCTGAGGTGGTGGCGAGCATTGCTGTTATTCCGGATGCAATAAGCAGGACCGTCTATATTGAGGATTGCAGCCAAAGGTTGAGGATTGACGAAAGCATTCTGGCCGACGAGGTTAAGAAGATGAGGAAGAAAAGGCAATATGGTGCCTACTCTGCAGATACATCTTTTGATACTGAACCGGGAGTTCCGAGGTACTTTCCTCCGCTTGAAACGGGTGAGAGGGTTCCTGAATTTGTCACAAATACATATTGCGAAGCTGCCGAGAAGGAGCTTCTATACTATCTTATAAAGTTTGGAGAACATGCTCTTTACGGTAAGGATGAGGGCGAGGATACCACTATAAAGGTTTCTCAGTTTATTCTCACCGAACTTCAGAACGACGATCTTGAGCTTCAGAATCTGGTGTATAAGAGCATCTTCGATGAATATTTTCAGATCCGCGAGATTGGTCAGGCAGCCATCCAGAAACATTTCCTAAACCACAGGAACCAGGAGTATGTAAACGTGGTGCTGAGCTTGCTTCATCAGGAACATAGTCTCACTATAAAACAGTTTATAAAGGCCGTAATTCCTGAAGAGAATGTTCTCTCTACGGTTGTTCCCAAATCGATTCTTGTCTACAAGGCAAAAATCACTGCAATAGCTTATCAGAATCTTTGCGAAAAGCTCACCAAGGTACAGGGTGTCAACGACAAAGAGCAACAGGACAATATTTTAAAACAACTGCAGATACTAATGCACATACGCAACTCGTTTGCTAAAGAGCTTCACAGGTTGACGATCTGACATTTTTCTTATCTTTGCGGTCTAAAAATTTCAAAAAAATGGAAAAGAACTACAAAAGGCATCTCGTTACTGCAGCTCTTCCTTATGCAAACGGAGCTGTGCATATCGGTCACCTGGCAGGGGTTTACATACCTGCCGATATCTATGTGAGGTACCTCCGAATGCGCGGACAGGATGTCAAGTTTATATGTGGTTCTGACGAACATGGTGTTCCTATTACCATAAAGGCAAAACAGCAGGGTCTCACTCCGCAGGAGGTTGTGGACAAATATCATATGATTATCAAGGACTCTTTCGAAAGACTGGGTATTAGCTTTGATATCTACTCAAGGACAAGTTCCAAAATCCACCATAAGACAGCATCGGAGTTCTTCAAAAAACTTTATCTGGATGGCAAATTCATCGAGAAGGAGAGCGAACAGTATTACGACGAGGAGGCAAATCAGTTCCTTGCCGACCGATACATCGTTGGTACCTGCCCTAAGTGTGGTGCAGAGAATGCCTACGGCGACCAGTGCGAAAAGTGCGGAAGCACCCTCAGCCCTACCGAACTGATAAACCCACGTTCTGCCCTTAGCGGGAACACTCCAATAATGAAGAAGACATCTCATTGGTACCTGCCTCTTGATCAGTATGAGGGGTGGCTCAGGGAGTGGATACTTGATGGTCACAAGGAGTGGAAAAGCAATGTCTACGGACAGTGCAAGTCGTGGCTGGATGGTGGTCTGCAGCCAAGAGCAGTTAGCCGCGACCTTGACTGGGGCGTTCCTGTGCCGGTAGAAGGTGCCGAGGGCAAGGTTCTCTATGTTTGGTTCGACGCTCCTATAGGATACATCTCCAACACAATAGAGCTTCTTCCCAACGACTGGGAGAAGTGGTGGAAGAGTGACGATACCAAGATGGTTCACTTCATAGGAAAAGACAATATAGTTTTCCACTGCATTGTTTTTCCTGCTATGCTTAAGGCTTATGGCGATGGATATATTCTTCCTGAGAATGTTCCTGCAAATGAGTTCCTTAACCTTGAGGGCAATAAGATTTCCACTTCGAGAAACTGGGCAGTATGGCTGCACGAGTATCTTGAGGAGTTTCCGGGTCAGGAGGATGTGCTTCGCTACGTTCTCTGTGCCAATGCTCCTGAGACCAAGGACAACGACTTTACATGGAAGGACTTTCAGACAAGAAACAACAGCGAACTGGTTGCTATATTCGGCAACTTCGTAAACAGGGCCGTTGTTCTTACACATAAATACTTTGCAGGAGAGGTTCCTGCCGACATCAAGAGCGAACCCATAGACAGGGAGGTGCTTGACCAGATACCGGTAATAAAGGCCGCCATTGAGGAGAGTCTTGAGACCTTCCGTTTCCGTGAGGCACTTAAGGAGGCCATGAACCTCGCCCGTCTCGGCAACAAGTATCTTACCGAGACCGAACCCTGGAAAATCGCCAAAACCGATATGGAGCGGGTTGCAAGCATTATGAATGTATCTCTTCAGATATGTGCCAACCTGGCCATTGCATTTGAGCCGTTCCTGCCTCATACTACTCACAAGCTGGCCTATATGCTTAACATGAACAGCCGCAACTGGGAAGACTTTGGAAGCGACATCATTTTACAACCCGGTCACATAATAAATGAGGCAAGGCTCCTGTTCGACAAAATCGAAGACTCTGCCGTGGAGGCTCAGGTTGCAAAGCTTGAAGCAACCCGCTCCCAGAACGAAAGTGCCGTTTCAGCAAACAGCCAAACTGCCCTTTCAGCAAACAGTCAAACCATCGTTACATCAAACATCCCAAATGTTTTTACAGCATCAACACTCTCCACAGATATAACAGCGGGCAAGCAACCATCAGTTTTACCTCAACCAGAAGTCTTACCTCAAAAAGATGAGTGCACGTATGATGAGTTCATGAAGATGGATATCCGCACTGCAACCGTTCTTGAAGCCGAGAGGGTTCCGAAGACTGACAAACTTCTAAAGTTGACTATTGATACCGGAATTGATGTCAGGACAATTGTTTCTGGTATTGCAGAATACTACTCTCCGGAGGTGATGGTAGGCAAAAAGATATGTATTCTTGCCAATCTGGCCCCGAGAAAGATTAAGGGAATAGAGTCCAATGGGATGATTCTTATGGCAAAGGAGGAGTCTGGTAAAATGCGGATAGTCACTCCTGAGGAGTCAATTGAGAACGGGGCAGCTATCAGCTAGGCTAAAACTTTGCCTGGTTCGAGTTGAAGTTTTCCACATATGAATCATAGATACTTTGCTACCGTGGCATAGCTCGATGCTTTGCAGTAGATTTTAGCAAATAACTATCTGACAGAGACTTACTCAAACAACATTTTGTGAAAAGTCTCTATCTACAGGCTTCCTCGTGGCACAATAAATGGTATATTGCTATAAATAACCATGTTAACCAAATATATTTGATCTGTTTAATTTTATACTAGTCTGAATATAAGATTAATACCACTTATCGTGCCCCGTAAACTCTGACAATGTTGCACTTAGCCATGTGGTAAACTGAGATTTTCAATTATTTTTTTCTGAATTATTTTTATTTTATGGTTTTTCGTTTTGACACTTTGGTGCAGTTTGAGGTCTCGTGCAGGGATAAGCGGTATTTGTAGCAATTTTTGTCGACTAATTCCGATTTCTGCAGAACTTAATTGTACTAACACTTTAATAACCCGTCTAATGCATTGATAATTTGTGTATTGTGTATTTAATTGATTTTCAGACGATTTTTCAAGTACCTGTAAATCAT
>Ga0074195_1000886_pt1 | contig 49683 bp, 38 predicted proteins | sample EPASupsiteHSE623_FD_64525 | JGI IMG/M metagenome (GOLD analysis project Ga0074195, IMG submission 64525) | Bioremediated contaminated groundwater from EPA Superfund site, New Mexico - Sample HSE6-23 | ecosystem: Environmental > Aquatic > Deep subsurface > Groundwater > Contaminated ...
TATCAATACAAATCTTGTGTAAAATGAACTCCTAATAATTGTGAAGCTAGTTGAAGTTATGTTTATAATAATCATACTTATTCAATTCCTTCTGTAAATCATGGTGCTACAGCTACAAATATAACATCTTCTAATGTAAATGAAAATAACTGAACTTTTACTTATACTTTAACAAGTATATGATGTAATGATGGGACATTGACAAATGAAAGTGAATCATCAACTCCTAATGTTGTAAGTTGTGATAGTTGATATACTATAAGTTGAAATAGTTGTGTAACTTCAACTTATACAGTAAGTTGAGATTTTGGAACAAATGCAAGTGGTGCGATAATAAGTGTATGTTGAAGTGATATGACAGCTGATGGAAATTGATTATTTAGTACAACAAGAAATTATTGAGATGTTTGTAATAATATAATTGCTACAAGAACTTGATATACTTGTAATACAACAACACAATGACCATCAAGTTTAACAAGTAATGTAACAAATATTGCTTGAAGTTGTAGTGCAAATAGTTACACAGTTACTTTTGATTGAAATGGTTGAACTTGACATAGTCCTACTACTAAATCTGTAACTTATAATACAGCTATTTGAACTTTACCAACAACTCCTACAATGACAGGATATACGTTTAATTGATGGTTTACTTCTTCTACTTGATGAACTCAAGTTACTACTTCAACTGTTGTATTATGAGATTCAACTGTTTATGCTCAGTGGTCTATAAATAATTACACAGTTACTTTTGATTGAAACTGATGAACTTGACATGCTCCAACAACTATGAGCGTAGCATATGGTTCTCAAATTTGAACATTACCAACAAATCCTACTAGAAGTTGATATACATTTAATGGATGGTTTACCGCGAGTACTTGATGAACTCAAGTTACTACTTCAACAGTTGTTTTATGAGCTTCAACAGTTTATGCACAGTGGACTTCATCAGTTTGAAGTATGACTCTTAAATATAATTGATTAGTTTCATGAGATATTGTTAAATTACAATTTAAATGAACTGTAAATATAACAAATATAGATTGGTGAGATGATTGAGTTAATTCTTGTCCTACATCTGCTACAGGGGCAATAAGTTGTACATATACTAATGCTTCAAAATGAAATTACACAATAAATGTAAGTTGAACAACTACTTGATATTGAAGTTCTACAACAACATCATCATCTATTGCAAAATTAAGTGAAATTACTCAATGGCAATGAATGTGATTAACAGATTTGAGTTATGCATTTTATTGAGCTACTAATTTAGTATATTTAGATCCTGCGTTAAATACATCTAATGTTACTAGTATGTCATATATGTTTAGATGAGCAAGTTCGTTTAATCAATCAGTAAGTAATTTTGATACTTCAAAAGTTATTAACATGTCATATATGTTTCAGTTAGCAAGTTCATTTAATCAATCAGTAAGTAATTTTGATACTTCTAAAGTTACTAATATGTATTGAATGTTTCAATGAGCAAGTTCGTTTAATCAATCAGTAAGTAATTTTAATACTTCTAATGTTACTGATATGTGATTAATGTTTTATTGAGCAACAGCATTTAATCAATCAGTAAGTAATTTTGATACTTCTAAAGTTACAAATATGTCTTGGATGTTTGAACAAGCAAGCTCATTCGATCAGTCATTAAGTAGTTTTAATACTTCAAATGTTACTAATATGCGGTTTATGTTTTATTGAGCAAGTAAATTTAATCAATCTTTAAGTAATTTTAATACTTCTAAAGTTACAAATATGTCATTTATGTTTGGTTGAGCAAGTAAATTTAATCAATCTTTAAATAGTTTTGATACTTCAAATGTCACTGATATGTCTTCTATGTTTAATTGAGCAATTTCATTTAATCAACCTTTAAGTAATTTTATTACTTCAAAAGTTACTAATATGTCAGCAATGTTTGCTACAGCAACAGGATTTAATCAACCTTTAACTAGTTTTGATACTTCAAATGTTACTAATATGAGTAACATGTTTAATCAAGCAAGTATTTTTAATCAGTCAGTAAGTAGTTTTAATACTTCTAAGGTTACTGATATGTCACAAATGTTTTATTGAGCAATAGCATTTAATCAATCTGTGAGTAACTTTGATACTTCAAGTGTTACTAATATGAGTAATATGTTTAGATTAGCAAGTTCATTTAATCAATCAGTAAGTAATTTTAATACTTCAAATGTTACTAATATATCGTATATTTTTAATTGAGCAAGTTCATTTAATCAATCAGTAAGTAATTTTAATACTTCTAAAGTTACGAATATGGCTGGCATGTTTGGTAGAGCAATAGTATTTAATCAACCTTTAACTAGTTTTGATACTTCAAATGTTACTAATATGTCTTGGATGTTTGAACAATCAACTTCATTTAATCAATCATTAAGTAATTTTAATACTTCTAAAGTTACTAATATGAGTAACATGTTTCAATCAGCAACAAATTTTAATAAGAACATATCTTGTTGGAATGTGTCACTTATATCATCAGAACCTACAAGTTTTGCAACAAGTTCAGCTTTAATATCTTCAAATAAACCTTTGTGGGGAACAAATGGTTCAACTTGAACTTGTGAGTAATTAATTTTAGATTTTTAAAAACTTTCTGTAGTAAACAGAAAGTTTTTTTGTTTTATTTAATTGCTTTTAGAGTATTTTTTAATAATATTTAGTAATTAATTTTAGTAATTTTTAAGTTTATGAAATTTATAATAAAAGTATCACCAGAAATAATAATAAAATCAAAACCTGTTAGGAAAAGAACTATAAAATTACTTAGTAAAAACATAAATATATTTTTGAAAGAATATAAAGAAAACTTAAAAGTTTTTTCTTTGTGGGACAAGATAGAAATTGTTGCTTGAGAAAATTTAATTAGTTTGAAAGATGAAATAGTTAAAATTCTCATGAGAATTCCTTGAATTTATACTATTAGCGAAGTTATAGAAAAAGATTTTGTTGATTTTGAAAATGTTTTTTTGGAAACAAAAGACTATTTTTTGGATAAGATCTCAAATAAAACTTTTGCTTTAAGAGTCCATAGAACTTGAATTCATGATTTTAATTCTATGCAGGCCGAAAGACAAATAGGTGGTATGTTTTTGAAAAATGCAATAAACACAAAAGTAAATTTGAGCAATCCTGATTATACTATTTATATAGAAATAAGAGATGATAAGTTTTTTGTTATAAAAGATACTTTTTATTGAGTTGGATGATATCCTGTTTCATTTCAATGAAAAGTGCTGTCTTTGATTTCTTGATGATTTGATTCTGGAGTGTCAACTTATTTGTCTATGAAAAGATGATGTGAAGTAGATTTTTTGTTTTTTAATTTATGAGGAAATGCTCATGAATTGGGAGTTAAGCAAGTTGCAAATTATCTTTGGAATAATTTTTCAAGAAATTATAATGCTAAGTTTATAACTTTGAATTTTGAAGAACTAGTTAAAGAGATTTTAACTAAAATAAATCATAAATATAGATGAATTATCTTGAAAAGAAGTATGTTAAAATGTGCTAGTATAGTATGACAAAAAGAGCATTTTGCACTTATAAAATGAGATAGTTTATGACAAGTATCAAGCCAAACACTTATAAATATGTCCGTTATAAACAAAGCTTCTTCTATGCTTGTTTTAAGACCACTTATAACTTATGACAAGCAAGAAATTATAAATATTTCAAAACATATAGGAACTTTTAGTTTTGCTTGTAATATGCCTGAGTATTGTGGAGTGATTTCAGATAAACCAGCTACAAAATCTGAAGAAAGTGTAATAATTGAAGAAGAAAAAAATCTAAGTGAAGATATATTTGAAAGAGTAATATCAAATAAAAAAGTTGAAAGTATAAAACAAGTGTTAAGCGAAGATCTGGAATGTCTTGAAAAATGATTAGAAACAGTCTATTTGCCATCTTTTGGAGAAATTGTTATAGATATAAGGGATGAAGAAAAAAAAGCTAAATTTCCGTTAATTTTGAATTGAATTGAATTACTTTCAATTCCGTTTTATGACATAAATCATTTATTTACTACTTTAGATCAAACAAAAACTTATCTTTTTTATTGTGAAAGAGGTGTTTTGTCTAAGTTACATGCTTTGTATCTGAAAGAAAAGTGATTTAATAATATAAAGGTTTTGAGATTAGAGGAAGGAATTAAGTGTAAAAAATAAAAAAAACTACTTTTTAAAGTAGTTTTTTTGAGTATAATTTATCAATTACGAATTGAAATTTGCATCATAACTTTTTACAAATGGTAAAAGTGCCATAATTCTAGCTCTTTTTATTGCTTGAGCAAGTTTCTTTTGGTTTTTTAAACAAACTCATGAATAATATCTTGGAACTATTTTACCAAATTTTGTAATATACTTTTTTAATAGTTCTACATCTTTGTAGTCTATTTTTACTCATTCTAAAGGACATTTAGGTGTCATAATAATTTTAGTTAAACATTAAATTAAAATTTATCATCTTCTAATTCTTCTTCTATTGCATCTAATTCATCAGTAGTTTCATCAAAGTCTGATCTTTTATTTAAAAATATAAGGTTTGATACAACAATTTCTGTTTTGTAAACTTTTGAAGAATCTTCTTTATCTATAACTCTTGTTCTTAATCTTCATTCTACATATACTAGTTTTCATTTTACTAGAAATTTTTCAACTCTATCAGCTAAGTTTCACCATGCAACACAATTATGAAATTCTGACTCACTTTTGTTTTCTCATTCATTTGTTTTATAATATCTGTTTGTTGCTATTGTAAATAAGGCTATTTTTTTGTCTTTATCTGTAGTTTTAATTGAAGGATCTCTAGTTACATTACCAATAAGAATAACTTTATTAACTGTTCTCATCTTTTTATAGTTATAAATTAAATAAGAATTAATCATTAGCTACAAACATATGTCTCCATATATTTTTATTTAGATTAATTTCTTTTGTTATTGTTTTAAGTTCTTTTCAATCTATTTCAATTTCGAAAAGTATATAAAACCCTTTATCAGAATTGTTTAATTTGTATGCCATCTTTTTTTCTCACCAAACATCTTCTTTTTTGATTTTTCAAGAAAATTTTTCTATAATTTTCTTTGTTTCTTCAATAGAACTAGTTCTATCACTTTCAGAAATGTTTGGATTTACGATTAGCATTAATTCATATGTTTTCATATTTCCTATGGGTTAATTATCCAATTTAATCATAAATTGGAAGGATATAAAATAAATTGCTTTTGTAAAAAAAGCAACTACATAATAAAAATTAATTTGTTTTTGTCAAAAGAAAATATAAAAATACTTGACAAATATAATTAATGAATTATTAATAAAAAATATTTATTTTTTTGTATTTAATTTTGTTTTGTTATAATTAAATAAATTTTATTTTTCAATAATAAAAAATATGCAAGAGTTAGATTTAAATGAAATATTGGCAAATACTAGTGATTTAAAAAAGAAAAAAGTATGATATGTGGCTATAATAGGTAGACCAAATACTTGAAAATCTACTTTTATAAATGAGCTTTTATGAAGAAAAATTTCTATAACTACAAATGTTCCACAAACAACTAGAAAGAAAATATTAGCTATTTATAATGATGATGATAGTCAAATAGTTTTTTTTGATACTCCTTGAGTTCATGCTTCTGAAAAAGTATTTAATACAGAAATAAACAATCAAGCAATAAATTCTTTGAAAGATGCTTCAGTTATTCTTTATTTTATAGACACTACTCGTGAATGATGAATTGAAGAAAATTATATAAAATCATTTTTAAGTGATGTAAAAATCCCCGTTGTGAAAGTTTATACAAAAATTGATTTACCTTCTAAAATCAATATTCCATCAAAAGATAATGTTTTTAAAATATCTTCGGTAAATAAAGTTTGATTAATTGAATTGGTTGAAAAAATAAAGACTTACTTGAAAACAGATTTTATGCTTTTCCCAGAGGATTATTATACTTCTCAAGATATGTTTTTTAGAATATGAGAAATAATCAGGGAAAAGGTTTTTCTTTTTACAAAAGAAGAAATTCCTCATAGTATATTTGTATGAATTGAACAAATAGATGATAAAGAAGATGTTTTGGAAATATTGGCTTATATTTATACTGAAACTGATAGTCAAAGATATATAATTATTTGAAAATGATGAGATTTGATTTCAAAAATATGAAAAGAATCAAGACTTGATCTAGAAAAAGTTTTTGAGAAGAAAGTTTTTCTAAAGCTTAGAGTAAAAACTAAGAAAAAATGGAAGAGTGATGAAAAATTTGTTAAAAAAATGTTTAGTAATTAATTACTAAACATTTTTTTTAAAATTGAGTATTGTATTTTACATTTAATGAATTTCTGTATTCGATAACTTGTTTTATTTTTTCTATTACATTTGGATGTTTTCTTTTTAGTTCATCAATTGAAAAATCAAGTATTACTATTAACATACTATTTTCTGCTGCAATTGCTGTTCACATTCTTTTGTTTGATTGGCTTTGAAATAGAGCCATTTCTCAAAGTACTTCTTCTGCAACAACTTGTCATATTTTTTCTTCATTTCAATTTATCTCTTTGTATATATCTATTTTTCATGATTTAAGAAAATACATAGCATTTCATTCATCTCATTCTGAGAATAAAATTTCTCATTTTTGTAGGTATCTTTCCTGACAAAAAATTGCTAAGCTGTCTTTTTCTTGTTCAGTAAGTGTTTGTAAAATAGATAAGTTTTCTAGAATAGAAGTCATAATTTTTATATTAATTAAGTAAAATTATTTTTTTATTTCTATTTTATAAATTTCAAGTATGTCTCAAATTTCAAGGCTCATATTTCAAACAAATTTTATTCAACATTCGCTAGGTCATTCTACATTTTTTACTTCTTCAACTCATAATTTAAGTGATTTTACAGATCATTTTCATACAATTTTGTCTCATCTAATAACTCTTATTTTTGTGTTATTTTCTATACTTGATTCTTTAGGTATTTTTAATCATACAATCATAAACTCTTTTGAAGTATAAAAAATTCATCATACAGTAGCTTTTCAAAGTATTGTTTCTATTTCTTTTGGATCAAGCATTCAAGTTATTATCTTTTCAATTTTTTCAGTTATATGGTAGATTATTTCACTATTGATAAATTCAACTTTTGTTGCTTCTAGTGTTGATTTTGCTGTAGGCAATACTGTTGTTCTAAATCATATAAGTATAGCTTCACTTCATTGACACATAAGTATGTCACCTTCGTTTATGTTTCATACTCAAGAATGGATTATAGACACTGATGTTTCTTCTGTTGATAATTTCAATAATGATGATTTAATAGCTTCTAAACTTCAATTTGTATCAGCTTTTACAACAATTTTTAGTTGTTTTAGGTTTCAAGATTTTATTTTAGACATTATTAAGTCTATTCATGTAAGAGATTTTGATTTTTGAGTTTGGGCAACTTTTGCGTATTCCATTGCTAAATTTTTTGCTTTGTCTACATCAGAAACAACTTGTAATATATCTCATCATTCAACAACTTTATCAAGTCAGATAATCATAGCAGGATCTCAAGGTCATGCTGTTTTTATTCATTTAAAAGTGTAATCTTTTAGTATTTTAATTTTTCAAAAAGAGTCTTTACATACAATACTATCTCATTTATTTATAGTTCAAGTGTTTATTATGACTGTTGCAATAGGTCATAGTTTTTGATCTAGGTGTGATTCTATAACAGTTGCAATACCATTTCTATTTGGATTTGCTTTTAATTCTTGCATTTCAGCAATTAATAGAATTACTCATAATAAGTCATCTACTCAAAATCAAGTTTTTGCTGAAACTGGTATCATAGGAATATCTCATCCCCATTCTTCAGAAATAAGTCAATTTTCAGATAATCATGCTTTTACGTTGTCAGGATTTGCACCTTCTTTGTCCATTTTGTTTATAGCAACAATTATTGGAATTCAAGCTTCTTTTGCATGGTTTATACTTTCAACAGTTTGAGGTTTAACTCATTCATCAGCAGCAACTACAAGTATTGCAATATCTGTTGACTTTGCTCATCTTGCTCTCATTACTGTAAATGCTTCATGTCAAGGAGTGTCTAGAAAAGTAATTTTTTGATTGTTTTGTTCAACTTGATATGCTCAAATACTTTGAGTTATTCAACCTGCTTCTCAAAAAGCAACTTTTGAATGTCTAATATAGTCAAGTAATGAAGTTTTTCAATGATCTACATGTCACATTATACTTATTATTGGAGGTCTTTTTTCTAGGTTAGTTGGATCATCTTCTATTAATAATGTTGAAATATCTCAGGACATTAATTCATTTATACTAATTCATGATGAATTATCTCTAATTAGTTTAACTCAAAAAATTTCAGATATTATATTTGCTGAATCGAAGTCTATTTTACTATTTATGTTTACCATCATACCATTTTTCATAAATTCTCAGATTAATTTTGAAAAAGGGATTCATATTTTTTCTGACAGTTCTTTAAGTGTAAGTATATCTCAAATTATTACTTCTTCTCATTTTCTTGAAATTATATTTTGATTTATATCTTCTATATTTTTTTCTTCTTTTTTCTTTTGGTTAATTTTGTTTGATCTTGTAAAGCTAGTATCTTTATTTAAATCATCATATTCATAATTTTTTTTGAAATTACCTTTTTTAAAAATTTTCTTATTTTTTTCGTTTTTGTCTGGTGAAAAACCTTTTTCTTTACTGAAATTTTCATTTTTCTTAAAGGAAAACTTCTTGTTTTTATCACTTGAAAATTTTAAGTTTTCTTTGTTTTCTTTTACTACTTCAATGTGAGGATGTTGTAAATCATTGTTTTTATCTTTTATAATTTCTTTTTCTATTTTTTTAGCAGTATTAAAAGTAAAAGTTTTTTTAGGTTCTTCTTTTTTTATTTTCTCTTTTTTTTCTTCAGTATTTTTTATATTGTTTTCTTCATTTTTTTTAACAATTATTTTATTTTCTTTTATTTCTTTTATTTCTTTTTTTTCAATAATAGGAGATGGTGTTTTTATGATTATTTTTTTAGAATTGTCATTTGTATCATCATTGTCAATAGTTGGCTTTTTTGAAATAAACTTTAACTTCTTTTTTGTAGAAGTTTTTTCATCAGCCGAATCAGTTTGATTTATATTTAAATAGTAATCATCAATTATTTTTTCAGTCATTAAATTTTAGTTTAAAATATATAAAAATTTTTAAAATAATAAGTTTTTTTGCTTTTTTGTCAAAAAAAATATAAAAACTTGTAAAAAATAAAAAATTTATTAATCTATATTAAGATTTAATTTATATATTAATAAAATATTGTGGAAGATATAATTAAAAGTATAGTTTTAAGTTTTTTTTCAAAAATGTTAATAGAATTTTCTAGTATTGAAGTTCTAAAAGAGTTAGAAAACGTTTATTATATAAAACTTGAAACTAATGATTCATCTTTGCTTATTTGAACAAGATGAAAAAATCTAGAAGATATAAAATCCATTTTAAAAATTATTATAAGTAAAAAATTAGGTGAAAATATAATAATACATATTGAAATAAATGATTATTTAAAATCAAAAGAAGATAAACTAATAAATTATATTAAGTCTAAAATTGAAATTGTAGAAAAAACTAATAGAGATTTTAGATTACCTTTTTTTTCTGCATATGAAAGAAAAAAAATACACTCTTATGTATCTAGTTTAAAATCTGATATATATACTAAAAGTGAATGAGAAGGAAAAGAAAGAAGATTGTATATATGTAAAAAGAATGGAAAAATTACTATTGACTTAGATTGAACTGATATATAAAAAAGTAAAAAGATAAGAGATTGAATAAAAAAATTATTTTTATTGATTGATTGCAAACTTTTATACTTTTATACTTTTTAACTTTTATACTTTACTTTTATGAAACAGAGAACAGCTATAAAAAATATATTTTTTATATTGATATTTATTTGAGTTTTGTTTTGTTTTTATAAAATTAATGAACTAAATTATAATAAACAAAAAGAAATTCAGGCAAATTATGTTAGACATCCAGAAGATTTACCAACTAGCGAAGTAGCTAAAATTACAAGTTTTTGATTTAAAAATTTAAGAGCAGATCTTTATCGGTTGAGAACTATTCAGTATATATGATGAAATGTTATGAAATCTGAATATAAGAAATATTTGTATCAAATAACTACTTTGATAAATGATTTAAATCCATATTTTGAACATCCTTATATCATAGGTCAGTTGTTGTTGCCTGATTATAATCAAAGGTATGAAAATTTAACAGATGAAGAACAGAAAAAATATGTTGATGAGTGAATTTTAATTTGATTGAAATGAGTTGATAATTTTTGTGATAAGCAAAAGGTTGAAATGATTAAAAAAGAAGATGATTTAAGAAAATTGTGGACAGACAAAAAATATGAAAATCCATGTAAATCTTATAAAATTCCTTTTTATTTGGCATATTTATATTTTTATTATAATAATGATCCAATAAACGCTTCTTTGTATTATAAAGTTGCTAGTGCTAATACTGATACAGTAGAGTGAGCAAAAATACTTGCTGCTATTATGATGTGAAAATGATGAGATAGATGAAAATCAATTTATATGTTTTTGACATTAGCTCGTAGTGTAGTTGATACTAAAAAAGAAGAAGATCAAGTTTGTTTAAAAGTAGCTGAATCTATGGGAACAATTAGCGTGATTGACTCATCTGTACTTAAAAGTTTAGAAAATGTATTGGTAACTGCTTTCTGAAATTTTGACGAAAAGAAAGAAAAAGATTTTATAGATTCAAATACTTGTAAAAACTATGTTTACAAAGCGTCAAGAGAAATGAATTTATTATATTTAGATGAGGCAAATAAAAATTATTTTAAGAGTACATGAAAAAATTCAAAAAATCCAAAAGAACTTTTTGATAATTGATATATTGATTATGTTCCAAAAGATTTCCAACAATATAAAGACTATTGAATAATTTATCAATATAATGAAAAAACAGGTTTTTATGATTATGAAATGTGAGATTATTAATTAACTTTGTTTTTTATGGTTAAAAAAACAGTATTTTTATTATTTTTGTTGTTGTGAACTATTTTTTCTATAAATTTATCTTTTGCTGACTGAGAAACGACTACTACATCTACCACTAAAAATGCAGATACTTCAAAAGATTTTTCATCAACTGATTTTACAATAAATACAAATGATGTAATTGGTTGAATGTGAGTTGAACCAGATCCTTCTTCAACACTAAAGTGAAAATTTGATTGATTATTATGAAAAATTATAAATACTTTGATGATATCTATTTGAGCTGTTGCTATGGTTGTTATGTCAATAGGAGCTTGATATATGATAATTTATAATTGACAAGAAGAATTATTAACAAAGTGAAGAAAAATGTTTTTTTCATGAATATTAGCTTTAGTTATTGCGCTATCTTCATATTATATAATTAATTTGGTAAGATATATTTTATATAATTAGGTTAGTCTATTTTATTTTTAGTAGATATTTTTATGAGAAAAATTTTTTTGTTTTTAATAAGTTTTATTTTCACTATACCTTTCGCTTTTTGAAAGGAACCAGCAATTTTGTGTGATTGATTACCTTGATGTAGTTCTTCAAGTACAGGAGCGTTGAATTTCTTATGATCAATGGTTGCTTTATTGATAAAATATGTTGCAGTTTTTGCTGTTTTTGCATTGATTTGAGCTTGATTTATGTATATATTTTCTGTAGGACAAGAAGAAAAGGCAAAAAAAGCTAGAAAGTGGATTATATGGTCTTTGATTTGAGTTTTTATTTCTATTTCAGCGTATTATTTAGTTACTTTAGTTAATAATATTAATATCAATTAATATATGAAAAAAATATTTTTGTTTTTAAATAGTATATCTGCTTATTTTTTCTTTTTAAGTTCAGGATATTGCTTTGATAAGGATGATGTTTTACCATCAAATACAACTATTACTTATTCTGAAGATGATGTTTTGTGATCAGTGTTGAAAAAAATACTTGATTATGTTTTTTGATTGATGCCACTTATTATTATAGGAATGTTTATTTATATTTGATATCTTTTTATTACATCTTCTTGAGATGAGGCTCAATTTAAAAAGGCTTGGAAGACTTTGGTTTATACAGTTATATGACTTGTTATAATTTCAGTTTCTTGGTATGTAGTGAAACTTGTTTCTTCTGTTTGAATATAAAAAAAGTAGAATGTATTTTTTTATTTCATTCTACTTTTTAGGAGGTAGTTCAAATTTTGAACTATTTTTTTATTGATAAATCCAAGGGGCTATCATATTTAGAATTAGTCATGAAATAAATAATAATATAACTCATACTAAAGCTTTTTTTATATTATCTTTTGTTGATTTTTGTAGATTTGAGTCTAGTCATCACATACTTAATAAAATTCAATTTATTACTATATATAAAACTCAAAGTAATCATGTAATAAATGTAAAATATTTAATTATTTCTCAAATTGAGTCTTGAACACTTCAAAATCATGCTTTAACTGTACATTTGTATTTTCATTCACTAATTTTTTCACAGTTTGCTCAAGGAACCGCTTCTCATACCTCTATTTCTATTGTAGAGTATTCACTTGCTATTGTTTCATTATCTCCAGCATATATTGGATGATATGAAATAAAGGTTAAAACTAAAATTATTAAGAGAATAAATTTTTTCATAATAAATTTTTAAGTATTAAAGTACTAATGTTTCTAGTTCAAGAAGGATTGAATAGGATGCTAATAATATCAAAGTTCATAGTAGTACATAAATTATTATGTTTTTTGCTTTTTTGATTTTTTCTTCATTTCAACTTATATAATAATATCATGCTAAACTTATGTAAAATAATCAAATTAAAGGAGCTATGTACATAATTAAATTTGCTAAACTTCAGAATATACTATATCATATTTGGAAATCTCAAGTAAATGCAAATCCTCTCCAAATCTCAATAAATCATACTAATATTAATACAATTATAGCATATAGTAATTTTAATTTTGCTTCACTAACTGTTTTTGAATCTTTTCATCATAAGATCAGAGTAATTCAAGTATATATGAAAATAAATAAAGCAGAAAAAAATATAACAATTTCGAGTAATCAAGTTAAATAATTTAGCAGTGAATAAAATCATGAACCTCAAATAATATGTGTTCAATTATCTTTCCATATTCAAAGAACTCATGTGGTTCATGGTGAGTCATTAAAAAACGCATCATATAGAGTTCAAGGAATATTTATAAATATTACTCAAATTAAGCTATACCGAATTTGTCTTTTTGCTTTTTTTATTTTATCATCATCTGTTCACATGGACATAATCATTTCTGCTCATGAATAAACCATATAAAATATAAAAACTCACATTAAAATCATCTTTATTGAAGCTAGAATTGAAAATCATGTGCTAGATATGCTTGATACAAAATTTGAATTATTTGAAGGGTTTATAGAAACATCTTTAATTTCTCAAACTCATTTTATTGTTACACTATCAGCAAAAGAGTGATTTAGTATAGGCAATGTTAATAATAATAATATTATTATTTTTGATATATTATATATAAATTTTTTAATCATGTTTTATATATTAGTGGTAATATTGTTTCCTTCAGGTCAAATAAAGAAACTTAAAAATAAATAACTGCTTGCTAATATCATTATTCAAATTCAAGCATATAATATCAATTTTCTTCATTTTTTTACTTTTTCAGCATCTCAATTTGATAATAGTATTTGAGTTCATGCATATATTATCATAATTACTGTTCAAATAGCAACAAATCAGTTTAACCAATTCATAAAATTTAAAAACATTATGGTTACAGAGCTAAATCATCTTTCTTTTGTTATTGTAATTGTTCATGCTTGGTTTATTCAATAAGTTCAGTATATTCATTCTACCAATATTCTTGAAAATTTTATTAATGCAATTCATATAACGGCATACAATATAGAATTAATTCATTTTGTTAGTTTTTCTTTATCTCATCAAGAAGACATAAGTCTAACAAAAGTATAAATTGCTATAAATAAGAAGAATATTGATGCTAAAGTTGAAATTAAATTTATTAGAGGTTCTATTATATTTCAGATTAAATTTGAGGCAAAACTTGATAGTGATCTATCAAAGATTGTCACAACAAAAGAATAAGACATTTGCATAACAACTATTCAAATTGTTATCCAGATAATTCATTTTTTGTATTTTCAAAATGCTTCATCAGAGCTTCAAGAAACTAGAAACCTTATTGTAATTATTAAAAAGTAGATTCAAGCAAGAACAAAAAAAATATTTTTTACTTCTTTTGCCATTATTATGATAAAATCTTTTATTGCTACTGCTCATGTTTTATTTCATGATGCACTTTCTCATACTTGTCAATCGTTATGAAGATCATCTAGTAGGTCGTTGTCAACTCAACTGTTTTTACTTGCTGAATTTACTATAGTGTCATAATTTGATTTAACCTCTGATCAACTACTTGAGTTAACATCTCAGCTAGCTGCAAATATATTATTTACTCATATATTTGTAAAGCAGATTAGAGGGACTAAATATAGTAATATTTTTTTTATCATATTATAATATTATAAAGTATTATTATTTGTTGTTGTATCATTGTTTGATTCTTCTGTGTTTTTGTTTGTACTATTTTCTGTATTAGTTGTTGTATTATCGTTGTTTGATTCTTGTGTATTATTTGTTTCTGAAGATATTCATAAGCGTGCTTCTATTTCCATGTCTACAAATTTCTTTTTTCTTCAGAATTTTTTTCTTGAATATTCTTTCACAATTTCTGCTATTCTTTCATCTTTGTATTTGTTATCCCAAATAGTTTTAAAGTCAAATGGACGGCTTGATGCATTATCTATATTTAATTTACAATAAGTTGTGTAATTTGCAATTCATATTATATCTTGTTGGGATAAAAGAGGTGCATATTCTTTTTCAAGATATTCTGCATCTTCAGCTCATACTTTGAAACTCATTATTGTTCCAACGTTTCAGAAAACAGCATCTTTTATAGCAGGTTTTCAGCTTGATTTATATTTTTCTCAACTTCATCAAATCTGGGCAATAAATTGGTGTGCCATTATTAGAGCTAAGCGGTATTTTCTGGCTTCTGATAAGATTTCTCAAAATGTATCTGTTGCAAAGTTTTGAAACTCATCTACATATAAGAAGAAATCTTTTCTATCTTGTTCTGGCATATCAGCTCTACTCATTGCTGCCATATTTATTTTTGATACAAAAATCAATCATAATAATTGTGCATTTAATGCTCAAATTTTACCTTTTGAAAGATTAACAAGTAATATTTTTTTATTATCCATTATTTCTCTTAGATTAAAAGCTGATTTTGTTTGTCAAATTATATTTCTTATAGTTGTATTTGTTATAAATGGTCAGAATTTTGCAGAAAAATATGGTATCATTTCTTGTTTTTCTCTATCTCAAGTACTTGCATATTCATGTTCCCAAAATGATTTAACAACAGGATTTTTTATTTTACTTGTTTTATATTTCATAAAAGCATCATCAGTAAAAAGTCTAGGTACATCTATCAAAGTTCAACCATCTTCTAAGTCTTCCATTAAAGTTAAAGCTCAGTTACGGAAATAGTGTTGTATACGAGGTCAGAAAATTTCATCACCAAATATTTTTATAAATATTTCAGTAGCATCTAATGCAGCTCTATCCATTTCTCTTACTCTTGCTTCTGGATCTGTTGAAATTATATCAAGTATATTTAATCACATAGGTCTTTCATCATCTCCTGGATCAAAAACTATCACATCTTTTGCTCTTTCTTTAGGTATAAATCTAAGAACATCTTCAACTAAGTCTCCATGAGGATCAATAATACATAATCAATCTCAATTCCGTATATCTTGTCTAGCTATATAATTTATAAAAACTGATTTTCAACCTCAAGATTTTCAAATTATGTAATGATGTCTTCATCTATCTTTTTTACTAAAATACACAGGGGTTTTCTTATTTCTGTATTCATTCCATCCCATCAATACTCAATCTTTAAAAACAGGAAATCATCACAATGTTCTTTGAGTTTCTATTTTTGTTCCATCTTCTTTTTTTTCTTCTAAAATTGTTTTGTCTGATGGAAATTTTAAGTTATGAGGAGGTGCCAGTTTCTTATAATCTAGCCATTTTATTAGAGGAGATTTATTGTAATTTATATCTGGAAAGTGGTATATTGTGGAAAGTTCATCAGTTGAAAATATTGAAACATTTTGAAAAAATCATACTAATTTATATTTAAATCATTGGTAAATTAAAGGTGTAAATATAAAACTTAGTCAATCTTCTCTTACTTGAGGATTGTCTAGTGAATTATTGTATTCATCTGTAAATATCGAAACAGCTGATACAATTGCATGGCTTCATTCTACACTCATTTCTTCTTTTTTACTACTAACAAGAATTCTAATTGATGCTTTAAATGCTGGTTGACTTGCTGCTTCTCACATGATTTTTTGGCTTTCACTTTCAGCTTGATTAAATATCTTATATGCATCTCAACTTGATGCTCAAGGAGCATTGTTTTGGTCTTTTATCATATCTTGAGGTCATTGTATAATTGCTACAATTGGATTCCATAAGAAGTCAGCATATTTAAATTTTTTTCTTTTTTTGTATTGTCATTTTGATACAAGTGATGCTGATTTTTTGGCTTTTTCATTCCATGAAGAAGATGTGGGTTTTACTACTATTTGTATTATGGCTTTGTCTTCTTTTCAAAGTCATCAAAACACATTTGTAAAACTGTCTAGTGGATCATTCTCAAGATATTTGAATGATTTTATAGGAAATACATCATCATGTTCTTTTTGTAAAGAAATACATCTTAGGTTATATCATTCTTCTTTCAGGTCAATATATTTTTCTTTTTTATCTATAATTTGTACTTCTGCATCAGTATAAATAGATGTTAAGTGTTGGATTATTAAGTTTAAAAAACTTTCATATGTTACAACATAAAAAGAAACTTCACTTTTTTCATATACAAGTTCTAGTGAAATTTTTGCATGTCTAAATATTATATTTAACAAACTTTCTTTTAGTCAAACACTACTAATTTTATGAACAGATTTATAAAACATTGACATAATTCATATTTTTTCTTTGAAATCTTTTTTTGTTTCATGTTCTTTATCTAGTTTACTATCATTTCTTGGCATAGTAATTTTTAAATATACTAGTTTTTTTGAATAATATATTTCAAAGGCAAGTCTGATAGCTTTAAGTATTATTAAAAATCATACAAAAATTATTATGATATATATAACAAAAAGAAAAAAGTTTTTAAAAAACAATCACATATTTGAAAAAAAAGATGAGTTTTGAGGTGTAGATGTAGTTGTATAATTATAATTTGTTCATACTAATTTAGCATAAGTTATATTTATGCTAAATAAAAATGTAAGAAAAATATAAAAACTTTTTTTCATCTAATAAAGGTACTTATAAAAATAACATTCTTTATTATTTTAACATAAATTTTTTTATAAAACAAATAAATAGGGGGTAGAATACAGAATTTAGAATATAGAATGCAGATATATGTAAGAATTCTATTTTTAAATATTTTAAATAATTAATTATAAAATTGTCAATAGGTTTTTTTTTGTAAAATAAATTTGCTATTTAAAAAAAATTAAATAATATATGGAAGCTTCGATTTTGGGACGGTAGCTCAGTTGGTAGAGCAGGGCCCTTTTAAGGCCAAGGTCGTGGGTTCGAACCCCGCCCGTCCTACCATTAAAAAAACTTGTACAAGCAAATTAAAAATAATTTTTTTGTATAAGTTTTTTTTGTTGTTTAATTATAAGACAAATAATAACACTAAACAAATAATTATTCAAAAAACTCAGATTAGATTTTTTTTGCTTAAATCATCTTTAAAGAAAAATCATGCAAGTAATGTTATTATTCAAATTGAGGCTGTATTTGCAGCATTTATGTATCATGGATTTGGTGAAACTCAGTAACCATAAACCATTGATTGTTGAAAGATTATATATCAAATTCAAATAATAAATAGATTTAATAATTCAAATTTGTTTTTTATTTTGTATTTTGTTTTTTTAAAAAATATTTCAAATATGATTATTATAGAAACAATTAAACAAAGATAAAAATTTATTGTTGTTGAAGCAATTCATTTTTGTGTTAAATAAGTTAAAACTATTGCTAAATTTCACCAAGCTAAAAATGAATAAATTGTGTATAAAATCCATTTATTGTCTTTTGATTTTTTTGTTTTATCTTTGTTATATATTATCAATGTAGAAAATATTATTACAAAAATAATTATTACAGATTTTTTTAAACTAAGTTCTGATCATAAAAATAGATATGAAAAAATAGTAGTATATACAACATAACTTTTTGAAATCATAAGTGGATAACCTGGATTTGGTGATAACTGGATAGCTTTAAGTGAAGCTATATTTGCCATCCAGCTTAAAAATACAGAAGAAAAAAGTAATAATACAAAATATTTAAATTCTATTATAATACTTATATTATTAAAATAGTTATATAAATATAAAGGAATTATAGGGGCAAAGAAAAAAGAAAAATTTTTTATTTCAATAGGAGTGTTGTATTTTTCTATGTTTCTAATGAATAGATACAATATACATGATCATATTATCAAGAAAATTGAAGCTAATATCCAATTCATAAAAAATATTTAAGTTTATATAAAAGATAATATGTAAAATATAAAATTATCAAATATTTATTTTGAGCATTTTCTAAAAATTTTACTTATAAAAAATTTTATATATAATTTAAGTGTTTTATTTTTTAAAGAAAAAATTATGGCAGATAATGAAAAAAAAGTTTGAGCAATTATATTAAATGAACAAAATTTTGAAGAAACTATAAAAGAAGGTGTTACTTTAGTTGATTTTTGGGCTGAATGGTGTGGACCTTGTCAAATGATGCTTCCTGTACTTTCTGATTTTGCTGATAAAATGCAAGGAAAAATGAAAGTAGCAAAAGTAAATGTAGATGAAAATCCTTCACTTGCTGCTCAATTTAGAGTTATGAGTATTCCTAATTTGATAGTTTTTAAAGATTGAAAAGCTGTAGAACAAATGGTTTGAGTTCAACCAATGGATAACTTAGAAAAAATTTGTGGAAAGTATCTTGATGAACAAAAATAATTGCTTAAAAAAACAAAAAGTTGTGATTAATCACAACTTTTTGTATGTAAAATTTATGTTATTTAAAAGATAATATTATATGATTTTAAAGAATTTAAGAGTTTAATGTTTGTCTTGTAATTTATTCAAATCATACCTATTTCAGTTGCTTTATCAGAATACTTTTTTATATCATCAATATATATGCATTCATTTGGATTTAGTTTAAGTTTGTTAAGACAATCTAAGTATATTTTGTTTTCTGGTTTCATTTCTTTTACTTCATAAGAAAGAGTAACTGTGTTGAATAAATCAAAGATCTCAATTGGTTTTATTCAAAAGTTAAAATCCCATTCACTAGTATTTGATAAAAGGGATAATTTGTAATTATTTTTTAGCTTTTTGATTAAATCAAAAGTAGATTTTATAGGAGTAAATATGTTTGTATAAGCTTCTATAAAATCGGCTTGATTTATATCTAATTCACATAAATTTTTTATATTTTCAAAGAATTCATTTGAAGAAATTTCTCAAATTTCGTACAGTTTTGGTAAGTTTGATTTGTTGTAAATTAAATCATGGAGTTTTTCTTTTGAAAGTGGAGTTTTTGAGAAAATTTTTTCTATAAATAGATTGTTGTCAAAAGTACAGATAACATTTCAAAAATCAAAAATTATAGCTTTTATCATAGTTATTTTATTACTTTTCTAATAATTTTTTAAAATTATTTTTCTGTTTCAAATTCTCTTTTTATAGTTGCTAATATATCTCAATAAGTTTCTTTAATATTACCTTTATTAAACCTAATTTGATTAATACCTAATATATTTGAAAATTCATTTACTCATCTTTCTAAAACAGCAATAGCTCTTTCAAAACCTATTTTTCATTGAAAAAGTCATAGTTCGTGAATTACATTTTCTCTTGCATGAAGATTTCATTCATTATCCTCGTCTTCTCAAGTAAGTAATAATAAAGCAAAAGAACTTTCATTTAGCATATTATTTAGAACATCTTTTACACTTAGTCATGCTCTAGGTCATATTTCGTATGCAATGATTTCATATCAATGTTTTTCGTGAAGATGATCTTTTAAATCTCTCCATTGATTATCCTGTCAATGTCAAATAAATATTTTTATAGGTTCTTTTTCTATTTTTATTATGCTTTCATCAATATTACTTTCAAAAATTTGAAAAATAGATTCTATTTCTTCTTTTTGATTTGATTTGATTTTTATTCTAAAGGTTGTGTTATTTCCATATATACCTAATTCCTTGTTTACTGTACTATGATAAAAATGACATGAAGTTGATAAAGCATATTCATTTAAAAATTCGTCAAAAGTATTATAATTCCGACTTTCATCTCATCTCGTAATTGACATTATTGAAGAGAAGTTTTTATCTTTATCTAATAAACTTAAGAATTTATTATATACTTCTTTTATAACTTTTGTTTTAAATTTACATCAATAGTAATACTTCTCTTTTTCCATAATAAAAACTAAATATTAAACTATCCAATTTTTAAATTTACAAATTCTGTTACATCTCATAAGATAGCTCATTTGATTTTGTGAGTTTCAACTTCTTCTTTGTGTTGTGAAATAGATGTGAAAAATATATCTTTTCATTCTCAGAAAGGAAGAACTATTTTTGCTTCTAGGTTTTCATAGATTTTGATACTATTTTTACTTCATGGTAATATAAGTAAGTCTATATCTCAAAAGAAAGATAAAAATTCTTCATTGAATTCAAATGTGTCATTTGTTATTATAACTACTTTGTATCAATCTAAGTTTAGGTTGTAAAATAAAGAATCTTGGTATTTTTTTACTACTGCTAAGATACTTCATTTTTCGTATTCTCATTGTTTTGAGATTGAAAATGAGTCAATTGATACATCTTGTGATGTTATATCAAAAATAACTTCTTTTTTTGACGTATTTTGTATGATAAGTTTGTTGTTTTTGTAAAAATTTTCCATAATAAAAAAGTGTAAAAATGTTAAAATGTTTTTTTGTTATTCCTGTCAAAACAGGAATTTGTCATCTCATAAATACTTATTTATTTCTCTTAAGGCACAATTAAGTTTTGTGACATAATATATATTATTTTGTTTTATCTTACTAGAGATTCCGGAGCAAGTCCGGAATGATAACATATTGTAAACTTTTAATTGAGAGTTATATAAAATAAGTTTTATTTTTTGTTATAATTCAGTTTAAGTCAAATCTTAAATCTATGTTTTTTATTTCATCTATAGGTATCCAATTATATCATACAAATCTTTCTTCTGTTTGTACTGTTGGATTATCTGTTCATTTGTATTTTACAAGAAATAAATAAACATCTTTATCAATTAATGGTGTGTTTTCTAAATATCAAGCTTTAAAAGTATAGTTTATTTTAGTTATAAATTTGATAACTTCTAAATCTTCTTGGTTTAGTCAAGTTTCTTCGTTTATCTCTCTTATAGCAGATTCTTTTGCTATTTCTCAATCCTCAATATGTCATTTTGGGATAACATATTCTTCTTGTTGTTTAGAATTTTTCCATTTAAGTAATAAAATTTCTATTTTGGAATCAGTTTTACGATAGACAATTCCTCAAGAACTTTTTTCATATTTTTTTGTCATAATACAGTTGTTATAAAAATTATTAGTATTATAAACAAAAAACCGATAAAAACAAATTCTTTACTCGTTTTTTCAAAAAAAAATAATAAATTTTTGAAAAAAAATAAATAATATCTATAATTTATTAACATTATTTTATAAATGAAAAAAAATGGATTATTTTAAAGAAAGTTTAGAATTACACAAGAAATTATCTTGAAAAATTGAGGTTATAAGTAAAATGAATTTAGAAACAAAAGAAGATTTAAGTTTAGCTTATACTCCTTGAGTAGCTGAGCCTTGTAGAGAAATTTATAAAGATAAAAAGAAAGTTTATGATTATACTATAAAATCAAATACTATCGCAGTAATAAGCGATGGTAGTGCTGTTTTGTGATTATGAAATATTTGACCAGAGGCTTCTTTGCCTGTTATGGAATGAAAATGTATGTTATTAAAAAAATTTGCTTGAGTTAATGCTTTTCCAATTGTTTTAGGCACTCAGGATACTGAGGAAATCATAAAAACTATTAAATATATATCTCCGGGATTAGGTGGTATTAATTTAGAAGATATAAGTGCACCAAGATGTTTTGAGATAGAAGATAGATTAAAAGAAGAATTAGATATTCCTGTTTTTCATGATGATCAGCATTGAACTGCTATCGTATGTCTTGCGTGAGTTATAAACTCTTTGAAGATTACTTGAAAGAAAAAAGAAGATTTAAGAGTTGTTGTTAATTGAGTTTGAGCAGCTTGAGTTGCTATTACAAAACTACTTTTACTTTATTGAGTAAAAGATATAGTTATGGTTGATACAAAGTGAACAATTCATAAGTGAAGAACAGATTTAAATCCTGTAAAAGAAATGCTTACAAATATAACTAATACAGCTTGCTTACTTGATCCAACAAGTACTGAGTGTATTATTTGATGACTTGATGAAGCTGTAAAATGAAGAGATTTATTTATATGAGTTTCAGCACCATGAGTATTAACAAAAGAAATGGTTAGTACTATGAAAGAAGATGCTATTATATTTGCAATGGCAAATCCTGTTCCTGAAATAATGCCAGAAGATGCTTATGAAGCGTGAGCTAAAATTGTTGCTACTTGAAGGAGTGATTATCCCAATCAATTAAATAATGTTTTGGTTTTTCCATGAATATTTAAAGGAGCTTTAGATAAAAAAGTTTCCAAGATTACCGATGAAATGAAATTAAATGCAGCTACTGCTTTAGCTTCTTATGTAGAAAATCCAACTCCTTATAAAATAATTCCTTCTGTTTTTGATATTTGAGTGGCATCAGTTATTGCTAGTAGTATAAGAGAAGCATAAAAAAAACTTAAGAAATTTTTCTTAAGTTTTTTTTATGCTTTTTGTTCTTTTTGGTTTTTCTTCAGTATTAGGTGTATCTTTTACTTTCTTTGTAGTTTTTCTTTCTTTTTTCTCTATATCTTTCTTAATTATTGTTTTTTTCTTTATTTCTTTCTTTTCAGGTATTATTTCTGGGGTTTCAATTTTTTCTTCTTTATTTTTTCTTGTAATATTTTTTTTAGGTCTTTCATCCGTCTCTTCTGTTTTTATTATTTCTTTTTTATCAATAATAATTTCTTCTTCTTCTTTTTTTCTTCTTTTAAATAAAATGATAAAGAAAAATATAAAAAATATTAAAATTCAAGGGATTATAACATACCAGTTTAGTCATATGTATGTTTCTTCGTAATTTATATAGAAATCTTTTGCTGAATTAAATTCGACTTCTTTTCAGTTTGGATCTGTATATTTTAAATCAATTTTAGCTGTTAATTTTTTGTTTACTATTCTTGAACATATTCTTTGCCAAGGCATTAAGTATCATCAGTTTTTATTTGTATCTTTAGAATAATACTCATTTGGATTAAAATATTTTATTGTTTTTTCTCACTCATTATCTAGTGTTTCATAAGCAAATCATTTCCAGCATTGGTTAAAAATTCTATTTTCATTTGGAAATACATTTCAATCTTCATCATTTATTGGAATATAATCTACAACTTTATTTCAAATAATTGCTCAGTTTTCATTTTTTATGCTTTCTTTTCAGATTTTTTTTAACACATTTCAATTCTCATCCACAATTTCAATTTTTCATGTAGGTTTTATATGTACATTTCATTTATTTGAAAAATCTATTGAAAAATCTACATTAAAATCTTTGTTACTATCAGTATTTGTGTTTTGATTATTATTAGAATTTTGTTTTCATGTATTATCTGTAGCTGAATTTAAGTCGTTATTAGTCTCATTTGTAGGAGTATTTGAATTTGTATTATCTGTTTCTGAGTTGTTGTCAGTGTTTGTATTATCATTATTAGTATCTGAGTTGTTATCATCTCAGAAAATAAGATCTTTTATTTTTTCTCCTAAAGAATCTGAATTGTTTGTTGAATTGTTTGGGAAAACTCATCCCCATCATCAATTTGAAACATGTATTGAAATATTATCTATATTTCATTCTGCTTCAGTATTTCATGGAACTTTGTTGTATATAAGTACTCAAATTTGATTTTGTATTTTTATTTGTCAGTTTCAATATTTTTCAGTATTAAAAAATATTGCTCAATAATTTCATCAAGGTGTAGCATTGTTAGGAATTGTTAAAGTAAATGGTATATCTAAGTTTGATCATGCTTGAATCGTAAAATTGTTTATTCATGGAGTTATCCGGTTTGCAATAGAATTTGCAGATGGAGTTGTAGTATTTTCAAATATAGGTTCTCAGTTATCTTTTGTTCATTTTATATTTCTAATCGTAATATGTATATTTTGATCTGTTTCTGTGTTATTAAATAATTTTATTGTTTTTGTTTCTGATTGTCATTTATCTAGTGTAAACTCATATTTTATTGGAGATACTGTTAAATCAACTCAAGCATATGAGGTATTTATATATATTCATGTGATTGATGTAATTATTAGTAAAGTTGCTAATATTTTTAATAAGTTTTTTTTCATATTTATAAGTAATTTTTCTGTAATTAATATGTATCTTGAAAAATATATTAATTTTTTATTAAAAATCAAAAAAAAACATAGTTTTAAACTATGTTTTTAAATTTTACTTATTAATTTTAGAAGTTTCAAACAGCAGTAATTGTTATTGTGTCTTGGTAATCCATTCAAGCTGGAGTTTGTTCATCTATTTTTGCACTAACATAAAAAGTAACATCATTTATTCAACTAGAAGATTCTGGTTTATTTGTAGAATAAATTGTGTATGAACTAGTTGTATTGTCAATTTCTGAATTTAAAGCAGCAGTATGATTATATCATGTAACTGAAGAATCAGATGCAGCATTTAAAGCAGAAGAAAATTTATAACTTTCAGCTATACCATCAGTTGAAGTGCTGTTGATAGTAGAACCATTACTTGCACTATGTAATCAACCTTGAGTTGATTTAGCACTTACTGTAGCTCAGTTTGCTGCATTTGTTCAGATTTCTATATCTAAAGTACCTGTAGAATAAGCTGCAGCGTTTAATGTTCATAAATCAATTGCTCAAGTAGAGATAACCATGTTTAATGTAGGTAATACTTTTGCTGTAATAGTAATACCATTAACTGAACCAGTTGCTAATCATGGAATAGCATCATCCCACATTACAGCACTATTAAATGAACTTTGTCAAGTTACACTTCAAGTACCAATTTGTGTTGCTGCATAAGTACTATTAAATGTTAATGTAGCAATTGCAAATATTGCAAGAATTTTTTTTGTTTTTGTTTTTGTCATACAAAGTTGTTAAAAAGTAAATTATTTTTGTATTTGCAAGATAAATGTTAACATAATTTTTTTTTTATGTCAAAAAATCACTTAATTTTATATTAAAAAAATTATTTATTCTTGAAAAATAGATAAAATTGGATAGAATTTGGCAAATTATTTTTTAAATTTATATAAATGAGTGATAATAATGAAATTGAAAAAGATAGTGTTGAATGACAAAATAATGAAGAAAATAGTTCTTTAGATGATAACACTCAAACTTCTTTAACGATAGATGATAAAATCACATATGTTTGAGATGAGGCAAAAGATATCAATAGTGAGATAGAAGCAAGTTATCTTGATTATGCGATGAGTGTAATTATTTCTCGTGCTTTACCTGATGTAAGGGATTGATTGAAACCTGTTCATAGAAGAATACTTTTTTCTATGGATGAAATTTGATTAAAAGCAAGTGCTAAATATAGAAAATCAGCTACAGTAGTTTGAGATGTGCTTTGAAAGTATCATCCACATGGAGATAGTTCCGTTTATGAGGCTATGGTAAGATTGGCTCAAGATTTTTCAATGAGGTATCCTTTAGTTGATGGACAATGAAATTTCGGTTCAATGGATTGAGATGGTGCTGCTGCAATGAGGTATACTGAAGCTAAGATGACAAAATTAGCTGAATTTATGATGTCTGATATAGATAAGGAAACCATTGATTGGAGAGATAATTATGATGCTACAAGAAAAGAACCTTCTGTATTACCAACTAGATTACCTGAACTTTTGATGAATTGAGTTATGTGAATTGCTGTTGGTATGGCTACAAATATTCCTTCACATAATTTATGAGAATTAATAGAAGCTTTGGAATTTCTTTTAAAAGTTCCTGAAGTTGATGATGTAACAGTAGAAGATTTAATGCAATTTATTAAATGACCTGATTTTCCAACAGGGTGAATTGTTTATGATAAAGATGCGATTTTACAAGCTTACTCTACTTGAAGAGGATCAGTTATAATTAGATGAATTGCAAATATAGAAGAAAATAATAAATGAAGAAAGATTATACATATATCTGAAATTCCTTATGGATTAAATAAAGCAAATTTTATAATTAAAATTGCTGATTTAGTAAAAGAGAAAAAAATAGAGTGAATACATGATATAAGAGATGAATCCGCAAGTGAATGAGTAAGAGTAATAATTGAACTAAAAAAAGATGCTTTTCCTAAGAAAATATTAAATTTACTTTATAAACTAACACCTCTTCAAACAAGTTTTGGTTATAATATGATTGCTTTGTGAGATAGATGAATGCAACCTAAGTTATATAATTTAAAAGAAATTCTTTTAGATTTTATAGTACATAGAAAAGAAGTAGTAACAAGAAGAACTATTTATGAATTAAAGATTGCTGAAGCAAGAGCACATATTTTAGAATGATTAAAAAAAGCTTTAGATCATATTGATGCAATAATAAAAACAATTAGGGGATCTGAATCAAAGGATGAAGCAAGAGTAAATTTGATGAGTCAATATTCTTTTTCTGAACTACAAGCTAATGCTATTTTGGATATGCAATTATCAAAACTTGCATGACTTGAAAGAAAAAAGATTGAAGATGAACTAGAAGAAAAAATGCTTTTGATTACAGATTTAAAAGATATTTTAACTAAACCAGAAAGAGTTATTAATATAATTATTGATGAACTTGATTATATAAAAGAACATTTTGCTGATGAAAGAAGAACTAGAATTAATTCTTGAAAGATAGGTGAATTTAATCCAAAAGATACTATTCCAAATGAAGAAGTTGTTATAGTTCTGACAAAAAATAATTATGTAAAAAGAATAAAAGCAAGTTCATTTAGATTGCAAAAAAGATGATGAAGATGAATAACAACTGCTACAAAAGAAGATGATGAGATTCAAACAATAGTCCCTACTACAAATCATAACGATTTACTTTTCTTTACGAGTAGATGAAGAGTATTTACTTTACCAGCTTATGAGATTCCTGAAACACAAAGAACAGCAAAATGACAGGCTATAGTTAATTTACTTTCTTTACAAAAAGAAGAGACTGTTGCTGCAGTTTTAGATATAACTGAAGAAAAAAATAAGTATTTATTTTTTGTTTCAAATGCGTGAACAGTTAAAAAATTAGCAATGAGTGAGGTAAAAAACATAAGAACGAGTTGACTTATAGTTTTGAAATTTAAAGAATGAGAAGAACTTGTTTGGGTAAAAACAACTTGTTGAGATGATAATATACTTATAGCAACTCGTCTATGAAAAGCAATACAATTTGATGAAAATGATGTAAGACCTATGTGAAGAGCTGCAGCATGAGTAAGATGAATAAAAATAAAATGAGATGATCAAGTAATAGAAGTTACAATAGTATCTAAAGATGCTAAGTACTTGTTTATAGTTACTGAAAATGGTATGTGAAAAGTTTCTGACCTAGAATGATATAGAAGTCAATGAAGATGATGAAGTTGAGTGAAAGCTATGAATGTAACAGCAAAAACTGGTAAACTTATAAGTGCTACTGTATTAAGTGAAGAAGAATTAAAAGAATCATCTGTTTTACTTATGAGTAAAGATTGACAAACAATTAAATTATCTCTTTCTTCTGTAAGGGTAACTTGAAGAGTAACTCAATGAGTTATTTTAACTAAAATTAAATGAGAAGATGATATGCTAGTTTCAGCTTCTGTTATCAAATGTTGACCAGATGAGGAGGAATGTTAAATTTAGACTAAAGATAAAAGATTAAAGAATAAAGTTATTGAAATAAAGGGGTAGAGTTTATCTAAATTGTTATTCATGGCTATGACTAGGAATATTTAGTAAAATAAAACAAAATATTAAATATTAAGACATAAAACTTAATTGTGTCTTAAGAGAAATAAAGAAGTACTTGTGATTTGATAGATTCATGTTTTCACAGGAATGACAATTTTTCCTTTTGTTATTCTGAATGAAATGAAGAATCCCTTTTCCTTTCATTTTGTGATATTGCATTGCTTAAGGGATCCTTCGTTGTCACTCAGGATGACAATATAGATACAAAATCCCCCTAGAGGCTGTCTCAAAAATATAAATTTACCTATTTGTCATACTCGGACTTGATCCGAGTATCCAGTGTACAAGCCAGGTTTATTTCACTAGATTATCTGGTCAAGCCAGATAATGACATATTTGGGACAATCTCCCTAGCCCCTTTATCAAGGGGGTATGATATAAAGAAGATACTGAAACAATTTAAGAATAACAATAAGGTGAAATAAAAGGAAGATTCCCGACTTCTCGGGAATGACATATTTACAAATTTTAACAAATTAACTTAAGTTTTATGGATGAAAAAGAAATAATGGTGAGAGATTGATTTTGGCAAGATATAGAGAAATCTGAGCAAAAATATGTGCATATCATAATGATAGCAACTAAGCCAGATATCATAAAACAAGCACCTTTATATATAGAATTAAAAAACAGATGAGAATTAGTTGTACTTATTCATACAGGACAGCATTATGATTATAACTTAAGTGAGTGAGTTTTAAATGAGTTTGGGATGAGTGTAGATATAAATTTAAATATATTTTGACCAATTCATAAAAAATATAGTTTGATTATAGAAAGACTATGAAATATACTTGTTGAATTTGCAAGTTATAAAAAGATACCAGTTCCTTATGTTCATGGTGATACTTTGACTGCAACTACTGCTGATAAAGCAGCTTTTTTAAATAAATTTGCTGTTGTTCATGTGGAAGCTTGAATAAGGACTTACACACCAAATAGAGAATTTTTTAAATCATTGTTTATGGATTTTGATGCTTGAAAGTTTGATTTCGTAGAGTATCGTAAAAAACTTATGGATTTTTCTATTTATGAGCTTTGAAGTATAGAACCATATCCTGAACAATTTGATACAAGATGAATTGAAGCAAGTACTTGATATTTTGCTGCACCAGTTGAGCTTTATAGAAATACTTTACAAAATGAATGATTTCCTAAAGAAAATATAGAAGTAGTTTGAAATACAGTTTCAGATGCTATAAAGATTTCTAAAACAAAAGTTTCTACATCAAAAGCTTTTGAGATGTATCCAAATATGAAATGAAAACCTTTTATATTTATCACTATTCATAGAAGAGAAAATTGTGAAATAAAAGAGAGATTTTTAGCTATTTATTATGCTATAAAAAAGTTAATTGAAGATGGTGTTTTTGTTTGTTTTCTGGGGCTTTATGCTTCTGAGTTTGCAATTGATAATTATGGTTTGAGAGATGATATAGAAGAATTGAAAGTAAAATACAAAGATAATTTTGCATACTGAAAAGCATTAGCTCATCATCATGAGGTAATAGATATGATCTCTCAAGCTTGAGCCGTAGTAACTGATAGTGGTAGTATGCAAGAAGAAGCAAATATAGTTTGAGTTCCTTGTGTAACTATAAGGTTTTGAAGTGATAGAACTGAGACGATTTTGGCTTGAACAAATGTAATTGCACCACCAGTAAATTCAAATTTAATTGCTAGTATTATCAAATGAGCAATAAATAATAATGAGATGAGATGAGAAAATATTTATGGAGAAGATGTTTCTAAGAAAATAGTTGATTGAGTGCTTGATAGATTGAAAAAAAATTGAAAACTTTTTAGATTTGATCATGAGAGGTTGGAACTTTCGCAGTTTTTTAATTGGAAGATATAATAATCAGAGAATAGTGAATAATTAATAGTGAATAGTTCTGTCATACTCGTGCTTGACACGAGTATCCAGATGTAAACAAATATTGTAAATACATAAAATATAAATTGATATAACAACAATGTAAGTACACTAGATTATCTGGTCAAGTCAGATAATGACAAGAGTAAAAATTTTAATTAAATGTCATTCTCGAGAAGTCGGGAATCTACTTTATATTGTTCTATATTGTCATTCTGAAACAAGTTTTTAGAATCATAGAAATAGTTATCCATTAAGAATAAAGCAATTACCGCTTACTTTTGATTCCAAATCCCCGTGTCAAGCACGAGGATAAAATCCACAAAAGAATTTAAGGGATTTCATCCCCTTAAAAATCCCTGAAGCGGAGGTAAGTGTAAGTATGTATTATAGAGCATTTTTTTGAGGAAAGAATTGTTTTGTCTTTCAATTACAATTTAGTGAAAAATAGGAAAAACTTTTTTTACAGAAAGTTTTTTTGTTTTTTTCGGCGACTTGTGTATTATAAGTGATATTTTTTTGGAATTTAGAGTTTATTGTTTTTGATTATGTGATTTGTTGAGACAACTAAGAAATTTTTTGAGCCGGTTAGAGTGATGCCAAAAATTCACCTTCAAAATATGTTTGAGGGTGTTTATGCTTTTGTGTTTAGTGTGTTTTCTATTGAAATATTAAAAATCATATTGAAAGCTATTGAAAATAATAATCATGAAAAATTCATAAATTATGTACTTGTATATATAGTTTGAACCCTTTTTTTATCAGGGTGAAGATTTTTTATATATAAATGGGGGTGGACTGCTGTTTATTTTGATTGAATAAGATATTATTATAAAAAATATTTAAATATATTTGTAAATGCTGAGTGAAACGATGTAGAAAAAATATGAACTTGAAGATTTATTTCAATTTTAAAAAATGGAGTTAGTGATTGGATGGAAATGCACTTTGAATTATGACAAAATTGATTGTATTGAATCCTTTTTTTATTTTATGCTATATATACAGTCTTTTCTATTAACATAAAATGAGGATTTATTAGTTTGGGATTGATTTTTGTATGATGAATAATATCATACAGAGCAAATATTTATATGAGAGATAAAAGATTGTTAAGAAAAGAATCAGAAAAAGAAGCTGAACATCAGGTTGTAATTACTCTTATGTCAAAAAATGAACTCTTACAAAATAATTGATTGAATAATTTTTTATCAAAAATAGATAATAATTATGAAAATGCTAAGAATTATCAATACCCAGTTAATATTTGATTTCTTGTTGTTGATGAAGCTCCTAGAATAATATTTTTAATAATTCGTGTATGAGTGTATTTTTATATGTCTTATATGATTTATAATAAAAATACTTCTTTTTCAGATTTAGCTATTTTTATAACAATTATTTCTTTGACAGAGATTGCTTTGAGAAATTTTTTTGATATTGTAAGGATGATTTTAAGGAGATTTGCTTCTTTAGAGCTGCTTTGGAAAACTTTTGAAAACTTAACTCCTATAAAGGGATATAATAAGTGAGATAACTTTAGTATAAAGTGAGATAAGATTATGGTGAAAGATATAAGTTATGCTTATTCTACTAAAAAGATTTTTGATAAATTTTCACTTGAAATTAATTGATTACAGAAAACTGCTTTGGTATGAGTTTCTGGTGGATGAAAAACTACTTTGATGAAGATTTTGGCTTGATATCTAAGACCACAAAAAGGAACTGTTGAAATCTTTTGAAATGATTTGAAAAAAACTGCATTAAAATCTTACTTTGCAAATATAGGATATCTTACTCAAGAACCATCTGTTTTTGATTGAAGTATAAGAGAAAATTTACAAGCTAGTATGAAAGGATGTTGAAGTGAGGAAATGTGGGAATGTGAAAATATTGAAAAATGAAAAAGAGATGAAATGATGATAAAAGCTTTGAAAGATGCTGAGTGTGATTTTGTATTTGAGTTTGAAAATGGAATAGATACAGAGATTTGAGAAAAATGAATTAGATTATCATGAGGACAAAGACAAAGACTTGCTATTGCAAAAATATTTATAAAAGATCCGGAAATAGTGCTTCTTGATGAGCCAACATCAGCTCTTGATAGTTTTTCAGAAGAAAAAATCACAAAAGCAATGCATAAACTTTTTAGATGAAGAACAGTAATTGTAATAGCACATAGACTTCAAACAGTAAAAGAAGCTGATGATATAATCTTGATTGAAGACTGAAAAGTAGTAGAGAGATGAACTCATATAGAGCTTGTGGCAAAAAAGTGAGTTTATAAAAATATGCTTGATTTACAAAGTGGGTTTTAAATTTATAATATTGTATAATGATATAAAGTAATATATGTCTACAACAAAATCATTTTTTCAAAAAATAAAAGAATTTTTATATCCTATAAAATATTCAAAGTTTAATTTTGTAGCTTCTCTTATATGTTGATTTATAGGGGCTTTAGTATCAACATATTTAGTTATATTTTTAAAATATATAACCAATGCAATTGAAGTAAATGATTGGGAAAAAGTAAAATATCATTCTATTATTTGTTTTATTGTAATAAGTGTTCGGTTTTTTATAAGAACATTTTATAAAATTTTTCCTTTTTGACTTATAAGAGATACTCATTCTTCTACATATAAAGATTTGATGTCCGTTTTTTTTAAATGAAATAATAATGAAATAGAAAAAATTTGAACTTGAAGAATTATATCAATAATACAAAAATGATTATGGTCTTGGACTGATTTAATTTTGGAAGTAAGTTGGAGTGTTTCAAATAGAATTTTTGTTACTGTAATTGTTTTTTATACAATTTGAAAAGTAAATATATATGTAATGTTTGTTTGAATTATTGTTTTAATTTTTTCAATATTATGGTGACTTATATTTTATCCAAAGGCTATTAAATGGAGGAGAAAATGCAAGATTGTTGATACAGAAGTAGATAGAATTATCATATTACATATAATGAATAAGTTTGAAATATTTCAAAATAATAAACAGGATGAAGAGATAGATAGAATATTTGAAAAAAACAATGAATGGTATTATTATAAAATAAGAGAAAAAATTTGGCAAGGATTTAGTTATGATTGAATTGAATATTTTGTAAATATTTTATTATTATCTACTGCTTTATATTTTTCTTATTTGATTTTTAATTGAAGTTCTACATTATGAGATTTTGTACTTTTTACTTGATTTGCAACTTTACTTTGAAATCAAATAAGAACAGCAATAGAATTATCAAAAAAATTCTCAGATAGTTATATACATATAGAAAAGATGAATGAACTTATTGAAAAAATAAGTGAAAAAGGTAATGATAATGAAAAAAATAAAAAAGAATATATTTTTAAAAATTGAGATATCGAAATAAAAAATATAAACTTTGCTTATGATAAATCTAAAATATTTAATAATTTTTCTTTAAATATAACTTGATGAACAAAAATAGCTTTTGTATGAGAATCGGGATGATGAAAATCAACTCTTATAAAACTTTTAGCTTGATATATGAAAGTTGATTCAGGTGATGTTTTTATAGATTGACAGAAATTATCAAAAATTAAATTGTCAGATTATTATAAGCATATTTGATATTTGACTCAAGATCCTTCAGTATTTGATGGAACTATTTTAGAAAATTTGACATATGCATTAAAAGAAAAACCATCTAAGGAAGAACTTGATAAGTGTATAAAATTATCAAAATGTGAATTTATATATGAATTAAAAAATTGACTTGAAACTGAAATTTGAGAGAGATGAGTTAGACTTAGCTGATGACAGAAACAAAGACTTGCAATAGCTAAGATAATGCTAAAAAATCCAAATATCATACTTCTTGATGAACCTACTTCTGCTTTAGATAGTTTCAATGAAGAAATGATAAATATAGCATTACATAATTTATTTAAATGAAAAACAGTAATAGTAATTGCTCATAGATTACAAACAGTAAAAGAAGCTGATAGAATTCTTTTGTTTGATAATTGAATAGTAGTTGAGGATTGAACTCATAGAGAGCTTATTAAATTAAATTGAAAGTATAAGAAGATGCTTGATTTACAGAGTGGATTCTAATTTAGTGAATAGATAATAGTGAAAAGTGAATAGTTTTTTAATCATGAAATAATTTAGAAGATTATGTAAAATTATTGTTATTCTCGAGAAGTCGGGAATCTTCTTTATATTGTTCTATATTGTCATTCTGAACTCGTTTCAGGATCTATAATACAAGCAATTTAAGTTATAAATAAGCTTTTTCTTCTTACTTTTGATTCCAAAAGTAACAAAAGAATTTAAGGGATTTCATCCCCTTAAAAATCCCTGAAGCGGAGGTAAGTGTAAGTAAGTATTACAGAGCATTTTTTTGAGAAAAGAATTGTTTTGTCTTTCAATTACAATTTAGTGAAAAAAAAGAAAAACTTTTTATAAAAAACTTCTTTTGTTTTTTTGTGTGAGTTAGGTATTATAAGTGATATTTGTTGTTCTATAAAACTATAAATAAATTTTTTGAACTATTAAAATATTATGTTAAGAAATTATAAAAAGTATTTTGCTTTACTTAAATCTTGTATAGATTATACAAAAAGAAAATTTTATATCTATTTATTCATTTTAGTTTATGAATCTATTTGGAGTGTTTTTATAGTTTTTATTATTTCTTCTATTATATCAAATATAGAATTACATAATTTGACTTGAGTTTATTTTCGGACTTGGATTTTTGTTTGATTTTCAATATTAAATTTCATATTGTTTTTATTTAGAGATTCTTTTGAATGAAGTATATTTATAACTTTAGATAAAGAATTAACCAATAAATACTTATCAGAGTATGTACTACTTGATAATACGAAGGTTGAAGAGTATGGGACATGAAAGATGAATAATATAATTTTTACTTGAACTTATGCTTTGGTTGATTCTTTTATGCTTTGGATTGATGTATTTGTTTTATCTGTCGCCATAATTTATATATTTATCTTGATTTTGATAAAATCACCTAATACATACTATTTTTTTTGATGAATTCTACTTTTTTTGATCATTTTATTTTTTTATTCAAAATGAATTAATCAACTTATTAAAATAAGGAAAAGATCTAAAGAATTAAAAGTTATTGTTGATTGAAGAAAAGTAAAAGTACTTATGTCAAAATTTGAAATACTTCAAAATCAAAAAATAATCCATGAGACAGAAGAAATAACAAAGATATTTGAAGAGCAGGATACTTTGTGGTGGAGATGAAATATGAGAAAGAGATTATGGGAGACTGGAGCTGATATAGTTATCAGTATATCTTTTGTAATTTTATTTTTGTGAGTTGGAGTTGGTGTTTTGACTTGAAAATATGAAATAGCTAATTTTACTTTACTTGCTTGGATTTTACAGATTTTGTCAAAATATACTCGGCAGATAAGAATGTATGTAAAACAGGTTTTTAAGTATTACATAGATATAGAAAAGTTAATAGATGTTTTTGATACAATTCCAAAATACAAGGAAAATCCTGATAATAAAGATTTTTTATATAAAAATGGTGATATAGAATTTAAAAATGTTTCTTTTTCTTACAATGAAAAAGCAAAAGTATTTGAAAAATTTAATTTGTTTTTGGAGTGATGAAAAAAGTATGCTTTTGTTTGAATAAGTTGATGATGAAAAAGTACATTGGTTAAGTTGTTAACTTGATATATATCTCCAAAAAGTTGAGATGTGATTGTGGATAATCAAAAATTATCAAAAATAAAACTTAGAACATATTATAAACACATTTGATACCTTAGTCAGGAACCTTCTGTTTTTGATTGAACAATTAAAGAAAATTTATTTTATGCTTTGGATTGAATTCCCGAAGAAAATAAAGTTGATGAAGTAATTAAATTATCAAAATGTGATTTTATATATAGTTTACCAAAAAAACTTGAAACAGAGATTTGAGAAAAATGAATAAAATTATCTTGATGACAAAAACAAAGGCTTGCAATTGCTAAAATAATGCTAAAAAATCCTGATGTAATAGTTTTGGATGAACCAACTTCTGCTCTTGATAGTTTCAATGAAGATGAAGTAAGTGAGGCTTTGAATAATTTATTTAAACATAAAACTGTTATAGTTGTTGCTCATAGGTTACAGACTGTGAAATCATCTGACAAGATTTTTTATATAGAAGATTGAAAGGTTACTGAAGAGTGAAGTCATAGAGAGTTGTTAAAACTTAAATGAAAATATTATAAGTTGATTGAGTTACAGAGTGGGTTTTAGTAATTTTTAAACAATTAAAATAAACTTTAAAAAATAATTGAAAAAATAAAAAAGTAGTTATACTAGAAATATATACTATTTTTTATTTTGCATTATGTCAAAATCAATTCAAAAATATCTTGATAATGTGATTATTGTACACATTTAAATAAAATTTAATAATTAACAAAAAAATTATGAAAAAAATAAAAGTATCAATACAAGATGAGAATACTCTAGTTTTATTAGAAGATGCAACAAAATGAGATATAATTGATTTAAAATCTATTCATGAAACAGATATAGATAAAACAACTATTGTAAATGTAGTAAATTCTATAAAACGAGATAAATTTAATGAAGAATTAAAAAAAGAAACTGATAGAATAGAAAGAGAAAATGAACTGAACTTAAAGCTTAAAAAACAAGAACTTGTAGAGCAGTCAAAACAAGATTTATATGAAAAAGATAAAGAAATAGCTATATTACAATCAGAAATGAAAAGTATTGCTGAAAAAACAGAATCAAATTTAAAATTAAAAGCTATTGAAGAACAACAAAAGAGAGAAAAAGAATATAGAGAAGCATTGAGTAATAAAGATACTGAAATTAATAATATAAAACACGAGAAAGAATTAAGTGAAGAAAAACTTAAAGAACAGCTAAAATCTAGTGAAACTGCACTTGTGTCTCTAAAGGAAATGAGAACGAAAATGAGTACAAAAATGCTTGGAGAGTCTTTAGAACTTCATTGTGAAAACGAATTTAATCGTATAAGATCATTTGCATTTCCAAATGCTGAATTTGGAAAAGATAATACCGTATCAGGGTCTGGTTCTAAATGAGACTATATTTATAGAGAGTACGATGAAAACGGAAATGAAATCTTATCAATTATGTTTGAAATGAAAAATGAAGATGATACAACTGCAACTAAGAAAAAAAATAAAGATTTCTTTAAAGAATTAGATAAAGATAGACAAGAAAAAAACTGCGAATATGCAGTTCTGGTAAGTCTTCTTGAAAAGGAAAATGAGTATTATGATGATATAGTAACAGTTCATGATTATCAGTTAATGTATGCAATAAGACCGCAACATTTTATAACTATTATTGGTTTTCTTCGTCAAGCAAACATTAAATCACAAAACTTAAGATATCAAATTCATGTACTCAAAAATCAAAATATTGATGTATCAAATTTTGAAGCAAATATGAATGCCTTTAAAGATGCATTTTCAAGGAATTATGAGTTAGCTTCAAGTCAATTTTTAAAAGCCATAGAAGAGATAGATAAAACTATTGATCACTTAAATAAAGTAAAGGAAAATCTATTAAAATCTGATAATAATTTAAGATTAGCAAATAATAAAGCCACTGACCTTTCTATTAAAAAACTTACATCTAATAGTCCAAGTGTTGCTAAAGCATTTGAAGAAGTAGAAAGTACTGAAAGGTAGAAAACATATTGTTTAAGTTGATAGTATTTGTGATTGAAAAATACAAATTAATTTGCAGTTCTGATAAAAAGTATATAATTAGAGTATATTTTAGTTTAAATAATATAATCTATGGAAACAAAATTAGCAATTTTTGAACAAAAAGAGATAAGAAAAGTATGGAATAGTGAAGAATGAGACTGGTATTTTTCAATTGTTGATATAATTGAGGCTTTGACTGAATCTAGCCAACCTAGAAGATATTGGGCTGAATTAAAGAAGAAGTTAAATGAAGAGTGAAGTGAGTTGTTCGATGTTATCGAGCAACTGAAAATGAAAGCTAGAGATTGAAAATATTACCTTACCGATGTATGAGATACAAAAACTATTTTAAGACTTATTCAAAGTATTCCAAGTAAAAAACCAGAGCCATTTAAGATGTGGCTTGTAAGAGTATGAGATGAGAGAATTAATGAGATTTATGATCCAGAATTAGCATTTGAAAGGGCTATAAGTTACTACAGGAAGAGATGATGAAATGTTGCATGAGTAGCTAGAAAGCAATTAGAAAAAGAAACAAAGAAAAAAGTTATTTCTAAAAGTAATTTTTTAGAAGAGAATAAAAAATTAAAATAGTTTTGTTAATTACTTGCAATAAAAACTAGAAATTCAAAAAAATTCAGTATAATAAGTTTAGTTGAAAGACTAAGGATTTTATTGTATCCTTTTTCTTTAATGTTTAATATTTAACTTAGTTATATGTATAATCACAAAGAAATTGAGAAAAAATGGCAGGATTATTGGAATAAAAATAAGACTTATAAGGTAGAAAATGATTTTTCTAAACCTAAATGGTATAGTTTAGATATGTTTCCTTATCCAAGTTGAGCAGGTCTTCATGTATGACATCCTGAATGATATACTGCAAACGATATAATTTCAAGATATAAAACAATGCAAGGATTTAATGTGCTTCATCCTATGGGGTGGGATGCATTTTGACTTCCTGCAGAAAATTATGCTATCAAAACATGAACTCATCCAAGAATCACAACAGATCAAAATATTCAAACATTTAAAAGCCAAATTAGAAAACTTTGATTTTCTTATGATTGGGATAGAGAAATAGATACTACCGATCCAAAATATTATAAATGGACTCAATGGATTTTTTTGAAATTGTTTGAGTATGGTTTAGCTTATGAACAAGACTTGCCTATCAATTATTGTCCGAGTTGTAAAACTGGGCTTGCAAATGAAGAAGTATTAAATGATTTTACTTGTGAGAGATGTGGTACAAAAGTAGAGAAAAGAAAAATAAGACAATGGGTACTTGCAATAACTAAATATGCTGAAAGACTTTTAGCAGATGTAGATAAACTTGATTGGCCAGAAGGTATAAAAGATATGCAAAGAAATTGGATTTGAAAAAGTGAAGGTTGTGAGTTTGAGATGAAAAAATGGAATCCTGAAGATTTAAAAGATCAAGACAATATTAATGATTCCGGAACAAGTCCGGAATGACAATATAGCATCAGAGTTTACACAACTCGTATAGATACTGTTTTTGGTATGACATATGCGGTACTTGCTCCTGATCATCCAAAAGTAATGGATTTTATTACTCCTGAACAAAAAGAAGTTTGTTTGACATATATAGAAGATAGCAAGAAAAAATCAGATCAAGATAGAACTGCAGATAATAAAGAAAAGACAGGAGTGTTTACAGGTAGTTATGTGATAAATCCTTATAATAACGAAAAAGTTCCTCTTTGGATAGCTGATTATGTACTTTGAAATTATGGTACTTGAGCAGTTATGGCTGTTCCAGCTCATGATACGAGAGATTTTGAGTTTGCTAAGAAGTATAGATTAAGTATAATTAAAACAGTTTATACAAATTTAGAAAAAGATGAATATAAAACTTTTGAAGATTCTTATCATGAATCAAAAAAAGAAAGTATGTCATTGGCAAATTGTTACGTTGATTGTATGAATATTTCAAAAAATAACAATCAAGATAATCCGATGACACAAGATTGATATGTACTTCAATTGGGCTTTATTAGTAGTAATGAATCTCGTGAAAAATTAATTAAGCAAGCAGAAGAAAAATGATTTTGAACTAAAAAAGTTAATTATAAACTTAGAGATTGGCTTTATAGTCGTCAGAGATATTGGTGAGAACCTATTCCTTTGATTCATTTGGAAAATACGGATATTGATAAATTAGTAAGTTTCAACTTTTATCATGAGATAAATGTGGATATGGTTGTAAACTGAAAAAAGACGATTGAAACAAGGGCTTTAAATCCTGAAGAATCTGAAAGGTATTTTTGAAAAGTAAAAGTTTGAGATGCAGTTATTTTTGCTGATAAAGTAAAAAATAAAAGATATTTAGTTAAAATTAAAGAAATTTTTAGTTGGAGAAATCTGGATAGTTTGTTTTTAGATAAAGAAAAATTAAAAAAGATATTTCCTCAATGTAACTGTGATACTTTGACTATTGAAGAATTGAAAAGTTTGTATACTCTTACTCCAGATTATTTAGAAAGAATTGAAAAAAATTGATTAATAGGATTTTCTGTTGAGTATATTTCATGAATTTATGATTGATTGTATGGAAAAATAATCTGTGATTATAATCTTCCTTTGAAATTGCCTGAAGTAGAAAATTATGAACCAGCTTGAGACGGAAATAGTCCTTTGATGAAAGTAGACAGTTTTGTAAACGTAAGTATTGCAAACAATCTAAATTGAAAAAGAGAAACAAATACAATGCCTCAGTGGGGTGGATCTTGTTGGTATTATTTAAGATTTATGGATCCAACTAATGCAGAAAATCTTGTAGATAAAGAAGTTGAAAAATATTGGGGACAAGTTGATAGTTATGTTTGATGAGCTGAACATGCTGTATTGCATTTACTTTATGCAAGATTTTGGCATAAATTCTTATTTGATATTTGAGTAGTAAGTCATGATGAACCATTTTATAGACTTAGAAATCAAGGGCTTATTTTGGCTCATGCATTTGAAAGAAAAAATGGTTGATTAGTTGCTGTTGATTTAGTTGAAGAAAAAGATTGAAAATATTATGAAATAGCAACTCAAGAAGAAGTAAATAAAATAATTTCAAAAATGAGTAAAAGCTTGAAAAATGTAATTAACCCTGATGAAATAGTTGAGGAATATGGTGCTGATAGTTTGAGACTTTATGAAATGTATATGGCTGAGTTTAAAGATAGTGCTCCATGGGATTCAAAATGAATTGTTTGAGTTAGGAGATTTTTAGAAAAATCAGAAAGATTATTTACTTATGAAGCAAAGATTTCAACTGAAGATGATAGTTTTACTATGAAATTATTACATAAAACAATAAAAAAAGTTTGAGAAGATATAGAAAATTATAAATTCAATACTGCAATTGCAGCTTTGATGATACTTGTAAATAATTGATTACCAAAAGATGAAGATTTAAAAAATGAATGGAAAGATATTTTTATAAGGTTATTATCGCCTTTTGCTCCACATTTAGCTGAAGAATTAAATGAAAAAATGGTTTGTGCTTTTGAAAAAGCTACAAAGATGATAGAAAATTCAATGCATAGTGATGCTGTTATTGATGATAGTCAAGTAAGTGATATTTGTTTTAGAAGTTTGTTTTTCTCTAAGTGGCCAAAGTTTGATGAGAATTTGGTTAAAGATGATGTAATTACTATTTGAGTTCAAGTGCTTGGAAAACTTAGATGAGAGATTGAAATATGAGTGGATGAAGAACAAAGCTTGGTTTTGGAAAAAGCTAGAAATAATGAATGAGTGAAAAAATGGATAGATTGAAAAGAAATAGTTAAAGAAATTTATGTGAAGTGAAAAATAGTAAATTTAGTTGTTAAATAATAATATATGAAAATAGCTGTAATCTCTGATATTCATGATAATGCTAATAATTTGTTTAGGTTTTTTGAACAAGTTAAAAAATATAGTGTAGAAAAAATCTTATTTTTATGAGATTTATCTTCTGCTTTTATTGCAAAGATACTTTCAGAATCTGATGTTAAAGTTTTTTCTATTCTTTGAAATAATAATTGAGATATATGTAGAGTTAAGGAATTTGAAAATGATAATTTTTATCAGTCATCAAAGGTATTTGATTTTTTTGAAGTAGATTGAAGGAAAATCTTTTTATCTCATTATGATGAAATTGCTATACCAATAGCTAAATCATGAGAATTTGATGCTGTGTTTTATTGACATAATCATGATAAACATAAAGAATTAATTTGAAATTGTTTGCTTTTGAATCCTTGAGAAGTATGAGCATATAAAACAGGCGTTTGAACATACGCAATTTATGATACACAAACAAACGATGCTGAAATAATAGATATTGAAAATTCTATTACTACAAATATTATATAAGTTTGAAATAATTTAAAGAAAAACAATGAAATATTTAATGTTTTTAGTTATAGCTTTTCAATTTTCAGCAGGATTATCTTATGCTATATTGACATTGAAATGAAAAGTTAGACCAAATAGAGTTACTTGGTGATTATGGGCTTTAGCCCCTGCTATTTGAGTAACGGCTACTCTATCAAAATGATTTACTTGGTCTGTTTTCCCTGTGATTATTGCATGATTGAATCCATTTATGATTTTTGTTTCAAGTTTTTTTAATAAAAAAAGTTATTGGAAACTTTGAAAAATTGATTATGTGTGTTTAGCATTGTCTTTGTTTGCTACATTGCTTTGGTGGATTACTAAAAATCCTTTATATGCTGTTATATTTTCGGTTATTGCTGATGTTTTTGCTTGAATTCCAACAATAATTAAAGTTTATAAATATCCAGAAACTGAAAAACAATACTTGTTTCTTATTTGATGATTGTCCGCTTTTTTATGATTACTCAATGTAAAAAGTTGGGAAATGGTTGAATATTTATTTCCATTATCATTATTTACACTTAGTTTTATTATAAATTTAATGTTTATTTATAATTATGTTACAAGAAAAAGAAAAACTTATTAGAAGAGAGAAACGATTATTAAATAAGATAAAATCTCCTGAAACTTATAAATGAGTTTTGGGGTTTATTTTAAAAGTTTTTAGCTTACAAAAGAAGTTTTTTGTTTTGAAATGAAGTTCCTATAAAAAAGTTTTTTGAATAATATCAATAACAAGTTTTTATTTTTTATGAAGAAAGTTTTGATATATTGATGATTTTATAGTGCATAGAAAACTTAGATGAAGAGGTGTTTGAAAAAATATATTTACTTCAATAATTAATAAGCTTCATAAAGATAAAAATAATTATGTTTTTCTTTTGAGTAAAAAAGATAGAAAAGCATCACATAATATTTATAAAAAATTTGGTTTTAATGTAATTGCTCTTTGAATTTGAATACTAGCTTATAAAAAGTTGAGGAAAACTGTAAAAAAGCAACAAGCAAAAAAAGTATTGTTTGTACATGGTTGGTGATGAGATTGAAAAGAAAATTGGTTTTTATGGTTAAAAAAAGAACTTGAAAATAAGTGATTTCAAGTTTTTAATCCAGAATTACCAAATTCTAATAATCCAAAAATTGATGAACAGTTAAGTTTTTTGACTAATTTTTATGAAGATTTAGAATGAGTAAATTATATAGTATGACATTCTCTTGGGTGTCAATTATCAATATATTTGATTGAAAAACTTAATTTATCTTGATTGAAATGTATATTTGTTTGACCTACTTATAAAGGAATTGCTGAAGAATTGTGAGAAGAAGTCTATTGAAAATCATATTTAAATTTAAAAAAATATTTTGCAAGAAAGATATATTATAAAGTATTATGAAATAAATATGATATTTTTTTATCTAAAAATGATCCTTATATAAATATGGAAAGAGCAAAAAAATATTATTCAAAATTAAAAAATGTCACTTTCACTTCTTTTGAAGATAAATGACATTTTAATGAGAAAGCTTGAGTAACTGAATTTCCAGAAATATTAAAGTTATTTTAATATATCACTTAAAGAATTTAAAAAATCATTCATTTCATCATTATTTATTGTTGAAGATGTATCTGTACTATTAGAGTCTTCTGTACTTTCAGTTTTTTCTGTATTATTTTCATTTGTTGTATCTATGGCTTCAGCATCTTCGGTTTTTGTTTCAGATATTGTTTCTTCTAATGGTTGAGGATTTTCAATTGCTGAATTTAATTCTGTTTCTTCTTCATTGTTTGCTGAATTTAATTCAAATTCATCACTTGTATTGTTTTCTATGAATTTTTCTATATCATTTTTATATCATTTTTTATAAGAAAATTTTCAATAATTTTTTATTATATATCATACTTTTCAACTACTATTTCATGTAATTATTTTTACTCTTATAAAATAATTGTTTATATAATTAATATGTTCTATAAAAAAAGTATCTCATATTTCAAGTTTTCAAATTTTATCTCAAGTTAAAAAGGGCTTATTATATAAAAAGCTTTTTCATGTGATTTCTCAATAATTTCATAATACTTTATAAGGATTTAGTATATTTTGATCTCAAAGATTTGTTTTTAATATATATCAGAATTTATAATTTGTAAGTTTTACTTTTGTATAAATTCAAAAATCTCATTTATTTATAACAATATAACCTTTTTGTAAATGATCATTAATTTGTGCAATTGATTCATTATATGTATTTAAAACAGGAGTATGTATATTTTTTACATATAATACTTCTCATGTAAATCAATGACAAATATTAATAAAACTAAAAAGAGTTATAAAAAAAAGTATAAGTTTTTTCATTTTTTTGTAAGTATAATATAAAGTTATTATTTTAATTTTATCATATGATTTTAAAGAATACAAATATTTTAAAAAAATATAAAAAAATATTTGACTTTAGTAAAAATAATCATAAAATCTTTTTCACTTGAGTATAGATGATAAGTATTCCTCCGTAGCTCAGCGGTAGAGTAGACGGCTGTTAACCGTTTGGTCACTGGTTCGAATCCAGTCGGGGGAGCCATTTTTGTATAAAAAAATTTAACATTATTTTGGAGAGATGCCAGAGCGGTTGAACGGAGCGGTCTTGAAAACCGTCGTGGCGCAAGTCACCTAGGGTTCGAATCCCTATCTCTCCGCCATTAAAGTAAAAGTTCTTTAAATAAATTTAATAATCATAATATAAAAGATATTTGTGGAAGGGTGCCTGAGTGGCTGAAAGGGCTCCCCTGCTAAGGGAGTGAACCGATTATGGTTCCAGGAGTTCGAATCTCCTCCCTTCCGCCACCATTTTTAATAATTAATAACTATATATAGTTATTTTTTATTATTTATATTATGATTATGTTATTTTGTGGGTCTGTAGCTCAGTGGTTAGAGCAGTCGGCTCATAACCGATTGGTCGAAAGTTCAATTCTTTCCAGACCCACCATTCTTATTTATATTTATTATATATAAATAAAATATAAAAATAATTTGACAAAAAGAGTTTTTATATTATAACTTAAATAATCTTAATCAATTTTTATCTTTTGTAGTCAGCTTAAAAAAAAGTAAAAAAAAGTTTTGACAAAAAGAAATAAATTAATAAGATAATCCAGCCTAATTAATTACGGCACAAGTTCTTTAAAATAAGTATATATTAGAAGAAAGTTTTAATCAAAAAAAGTCTAGGAAAAAACTATTAAAAAATTTTTAAGTTTAAAAGAGTTTGATCCTAGCTCAGGGTTAACGCTAGCGGTGCGCCTAACACATGCAAGTCGAGCGGGATTGAGAGAAAGCTTGCTTTCGATCATGATAGCGGCAAACGGGTGAGTAATATGTTGGTATCTGCCCTTAAGTCGGGAATAGCCCATCGAAAGATGGATTAATGCCGGATAGTCTCTTCGGAGTAAAGATTTATCGCTTAAGGAGGAGCCTTCATTCTATCAGTTAGTTGGTGAGGTAATGGCTTACCAAGACTATGACAGATAGCTGGTCTGAGAGGATGATCAGCCACAATGGAACTGAGACACGGTCCATACTCTTACGGGAGGCAGCAGTGAGGAATCTTCCACAATGGGCGAAAGCCTGATGGAGCGACACCGCGTGAAGGATGAAGGTCTAACGACTGTAAACTTCTTTTCTGAGGGAGCATAATGAGAGTACCTCATGAATAAGCACCGGCAAAACTCGTGCCAGCAGCCGCGGTAATACGAGTGGTGCAAGCGTTACCCGGAATTACTGGGTGTAAAGCGTTCGCAGGCGGATGAATAAGTCAGATATGAAAGACCGGAGCTCAACTCCGAGTGCGTATTTGAAACTATTTATCTAGAATTAGGGAGAGGTAAGCGGAATTCTAAGTGTAGGGGTGCAATCCGTAGATACTTAGAAGAACACCAAAAGCGAAGGCAGCTTACTGGAACTATATTGACGCTAAGGAACGAAAGCGTGGGGAGCGAAAAGGATTAGATACCCTTGTAGTCCACGCCCTAAATGATGATAATTAAGTGTTGCACTTTGTGCAGTGCTGTAGCTAACGCGTTAAATTATCCACCTGAGGACTACGGTCGCAAGATTAAAACTCAAAGGAATAGACGGGGACCCACACAAGCAGTGGATCATGTGGTTTAATTCGACAATAAACGGGGAATCTTACCCAGACTTGACATCCTGAGAATCTTTTGGAAACAAGAGAGTGCTCGCAAGAGAGCTCAGTGACAGGTGCTGCATGGTTGTCGTCAGCTCGTGCCTTGAGGTGTTCGGTTAAGTCCGTTAACGAGCGAAACCTATGTCGTTAGTTACTATGTCTAACGAGACTGCCCATGTTAATTGGGAGGAAGGTGTAGATGATGTCAAATCAGCATGGCTTTTACGTCTGGGGCCACACACATGATACAATGGTACGTACAATGAGAAGCAATATGGTAACATGGAGCTAATCTTAAAAGCGTATCTCAGTCCGGATTGAGGTCTGAAACTCGACCTCATGAAGTTGGAATTGCTAGTAATCGTGAATCAGATATGTCACGGTGAATATGTTCCTGGGTCTTGTACTCACCGCCCGTCACGGCATGGAAGATAGTAATACCGGAAATCCCTCAAGCAATATGGGGGCTCATGGTAGGATTATTAACTGGGCTGAAGTCGTAACAAGGTATCCGTAGGAGAACCTGCGGATGGACTATCTCCTTATAATTTTCCATAATGACTTTTTTAAAACTTTCTTCTAATATTTTGCTTATTTTGTTCTTTAAAATCTGAATAATCATAGTTAGTCAAAGAGTGTAAAAATTAAGACTAATAACTAATAGTTTTAGGTGGTGTTAAAATCGAAATATAGCATAAAGTGGATGCCTTGACTCGAATGTCCGATGAAAGACGTACTAATCTGCGATAAGCTTGGAAGAGCTGATAAGGAGCGTTATTATTCCAAGATTTCTGAATGGGGGAACCTAATAAGGGTAATCCTTATTGTTTGTAGTACAAACGGATACATTGTGAACTGAAATATCTAAGTAGCAATGGAAGATAAATCAATTGAGATTCCCTGAGTAGTGACGAGCGAAACGGGAAAAGTCTAAACTGTAGAAACCGTATAGGTAGCTTTTGGTTCTACAGGGTTGCAGGAGTAATATCAGGGGAGGCTAATAACCCTAATATAGAATATGATTGTTAGAAGAACAAAATGAGAAGTTTGACCATAGAGGGTTAAAGTCCCGTAAATTAAAACATTTGTATTTTGTATATATTATTTCCTAAGTAGGTTCAGACACGTGTAATCTGGACTGAATCTGGGGGGCCCATCCTCCAAGACTAAATAGCATTCGAGATCGATAGTGAACTAGTACCATGAGGGAAAGGTGAAAAGAACCCCGGGAGGGGAGTGAAATAGACCCTGAAACTTTATGCTTTCAAAGAGTGGGAGCCGCAAGGTGACCACGTACTTTTTGTAGAACGGACCAACGAGTTAGTGTGCATGGCAAGGTTAAGGAAGTATAATCCGGAGCCGAAGTGAAAGCGAGCCTGAATAGGGCGATTTAGTCATGTATACTAGACCCGAAACTCATGTGAGCTTCCCATGAGCAGGCTGAAGTAAAGGTAAAACTTTATGGAGGGCCGAACCATTTGGAGCTGCAAGTCCATTGGATGACTTGTGGGAAGGAGTGAAAAGCTAATCGAACTGAGATATAGCTGGTTCTCCGCGAAATATATTTAGGTATAGCCTCAAATAACTATCATACAGGGGTAGGGCTCTGATAGAGCTAGCGGGTCGTGAGACTTAGTAAACTCTGATAAACTTCGAATACTGTATGAACTATTTTGGGAGTCAGACGGCTGCGGATAAGCGCTGTCGTCAAAAGGGAAACAGCCCAGACTACTATCTAAGGTCCCTAATTAACAATTAAGTGGCAAAGGATGTGAAGTTGCTGAGACAACCAGGAGGTTGGCTTAGAAGCAGCCATTCCTTAAAAGAGTGCGTAATAGCTCACTGGTCTAGCGACATTGCGCCGAAAATATAACGGGGCTAAATTGTTAACCGAAGATGTAGAATTAAATTTATTTAATTGGTAGCGGAGCGTTCTGTATGTCGCTGAAGGTGTGGGGTGACCCATGCTGGAGATATCAGAAGTGAAAATGTTGGTATGAGTAACGATTGTGAGATGAAAACTCTCACCACCGAATGTCTAAGGTTTCCTACACAACGTCAGTCGTTGTAGGGTTAGTCGGTCCTAAGGTGTATCTGAAAAGAAAAGCTGATGGATATGAGGTTAATATTCCTCAACTACTTATATTTTTCTAAGGGGGGACATATCGGGATATAGGAGATACATAATGTACTCGTATTACGAAAGCGAAATTTGAGACATAGGCAAATCCGTGTTTCTTTAAGATTGAGCCTAGTTAGGTCAAGTTTGTTTTAGCAATAAAACGAATGAGATTGCTTCTAATATATTCTGGTATCAAGAAAAGCCTCTATGAGCTAAGATATAAGTAACCGTACCGTAATCGAACACTCGTAGACTAGTGGAGAACACTAAGGTGTACGTGATAATTATGCTTAAGGAACTCGGCAAAACAGCGGTCGTAACTTCGGGATAAGACCTGCCTGCCTTCTAATTTAGAAGTCAGGCCGCAGCTAAAGAGCTCAGGCGACTGTTTACCAAAAACACAGCTCTCTGCAAACTCGCAAGAGGATGTATAGGGGGTGATGCCTGCCCAGTGCCAGAAGGTCACGGGAATGAGTGCAAGCTCTGAACCTAAGCCCTGGTGAACGGCGGCCGTAACTATAACGGTCCTAAGGTAGCGAAATTCCTTGTCGGGTAAGTTCCGACCCGCACGAATGGCATAACGGTCTGAGCACTGTCTCAAGCATAATCACGGTGAAATTGCAATGCCGGTAAAAATGCCGGCTATCCACAGCAAGACGGAAAGACCCTATGAAGCTTTACTATAACTTGACATTGGATCATGTTTTAAAATGTGCAGGATAGGTGGGAGACAATGAGATAGAGACGCTAGTCTTTATGGAGTCACCCTTGAGATACCACCCTTTTTAAAATGTGATTCTAACTCCAAAATTGGAGAACAGTGTTTGG